>Ga0209771_1000204_pt1 | contig 38507 bp, 53 predicted proteins | sample SaaInl59LU_5_DNA_FD_184639 | JGI IMG/M metagenome (GOLD analysis project Ga0209771, IMG submission 184639) | Marine microbial communities from expanding oxygen minimum zones in the Saanich Inlet - ESP_59LU_5_DNA (SPAdes) (version 2) | ecosystem: Environmental > Aquatic > Marine > Intertidal zone... | reverse complement strand
TTCAGAGTCTTGTACCGGCAACGCTGCAACGGCAACCACGGCTGCTGGGGCGACTGTAAACACGGCGGGTAGTGCTTGGTATGACATATTAGCGCATTCGGGCGGGACGTTCTACGCAGATACCGCTTGCCATATTCACGGCAGCGGTTACATACAAGCCTCTTACTTTAATAACACTCACGGCGCTTCTACTCGTAACGGTGATGATCGCTTTTATACAGGTACTTCAGACGGCTATATTAGAGCTAACGATGCTGCTGGAACTAGAAGCTCGTTAAATGTCCCGACGCGCACAGGCGGAAACGCATCAGGCACTTGGGGAATAAGCATAACTGGCAACGCTGCAACGGCTACTAACGTAACCGGAATTAGTCGTAACGTAGGTAACTATGGCTCCATCTCTGCTAACACGGCTCATGGCGGTTACTACGGATTTTCTTGTAACGGTCACCTAGTGTTAATGTCTAACGGCTCTGCTCATGGCATCTATGACGATGTTCAAAATGAGTGGTGGATGAGGTTTACCGAGAACGCTGGCGTTGACATGAGGTACAACGGATCGCAAAGGATTTTAACCACCAACGACGGAGCAACGGTTACTGGAACATTGACTGCAACAGCTAACGTCACAGCCTACTCAGATGCACGACTCAAGGATAACGTAGAAACGCTAGACGGCTCCAAGGTCTACGAAATGCGCGGTGTTAGCTTCACCAAAGACGGAGAGGCTGGCTCTGGTGTAATCGCTCAGGAGTTGCAGAAGGTTGCGCCAGAGCTTGTACACGAGGGTGAAGAGTACTTGTCGGTCGCTTACGGTAACTTAGTAGGCTACTTGATCGAGGCTGTAAAAGACCTGAAAGCCGAGGTCGAGGCACTGAAGGAGGCTAAGTAATGGCGTTACCTAATGTTGGTGTACCACTAAGCATAAGTGATATACAGCTTGAGTTTTCTTCTTTTTCGCCGACAACGCCTCACTCTTTGTCTGAATACTATGGTGCCGCTGCGGGCGTTCCTGCTTCTGGGACAATTTCTATTGCTGATTTTTACGGCAAGTCTGCCGATGCTCCAATATCAGCTACCGGAGGAACAATTGTTGACTCTGGAGGCTTCCGCTATCACATCTTCACATCTAGCGGGACACTAACAATAAATTCTAGTGCTGTAGGAAGCTATAGCGACACTATTGAAGTTGCATCTCAAGGCGGCGGCGGCGGTGGCGGCTCAGGTAACTTTGATAACAATTATTATTATTATGGTGCTGGCGGCGGTGGCGGCTGTCTTAGAGAGACTACCACAAATGCAGCTCCGAGGGTTGGGTCAAACTCCGTTACTGTTGGCAATGGTGGGTCTCAAAGCACAAGCGGAGGTAATACTTCTTCAAATTTGACCGCTTATGACTTTGCAAAAGGCGGCGGAAGAGGCGCAGGAAGATATACAGGGTCGCAGAGTAGTGGAGGCGGGGGAAACTACACTTTTCCAGCATCTTCTGGAAGTACCGGAGGCAACGCAGGCGGCCCCGTGCCTATAAATTATAATAGCCTCGGTGCAGGAACAGGAGGTGGCGGCGCTGGGTCTGCTGGTGGCACTAGCTACTATCTTCGTGGAGGCGTAGGAGGAAGCGGTGTGTTCACGTCTCTTCTTCACGGAGGCTCTGGGTCATACAGCGGTGCTGGAGGTGGAGGAAACGGAAGAAATTACAACGGAGCTGGTGGTACAGGAGGAGGCGGCGCTGGAGGTGTAGCGACTGGTTATATAAACGGATTTTCGGCTACCACATACGGTTCTGGCGGTGGCGGGACAAGTGCCGGTACTGCTGGCAGTGGCTTTCAGGGCAAATGGGTTTGTAGATATGAGATTTAAATTATGAACTACACTTACAAGATAGAAAGAATAGAACCAAAAGCAGAGTATATGCTTGTTAGATATTCTGCTGAAGGGCATGAGGATTTCATTCGTAGTTTTAATCCGCGCCAATTTGACCAAGAACATTTAACTCAAATCATTTCTGGCTTTGCCTCTACAGTCGTTGAGACTTGGGAGCGGCTGGCGGCTCATCCGGAGGTTGTTGATATTGCTACAGAAGGCGAGGCAACGGCTGAAGCGCCTAATATTGCTGGCTCTGATTTTGATCCCCTCCATGTTCCAGTGATAGAAGATCAGCCTGCTTTTGATCTGTTTACGCAATACATAACGCTGAATCAGATTGAAGACCCAATGCAAGCCACTGTTGGCTGGACTGTTCACGATATGACAGCAGAAGAACAGGCAGAGTTTCTAAACAACTGGCGTTCTTTTACTCAAGTAACTCCACGCCAAGCGCGACTAGAACTAGCCAAGCGCGGCCAGCTATCTAACATCGACGAGATCATCGCGTCACTGCCAGCGGATCAGCAAGAGGTTGTTCAAATTGAGTGGGAATACGCGGTGTCCATTGAGCGTAGCTCGCCTTGGGTTATACAATTAGGCTCTGCACTGGGACTTGACGAGGAAGGATTAGATGAACTATTCAAAGCTGCTGCCGTTCTTTAGATATTTAAAACGCGTAGGTGATGCCACAAGCCAATTGGCAAATGTGGCGATTTTCTTAGGCGAGAACCCAAACGAGTCGATCTCTGGTCGCTCATGGCGTTTACGTCAAAATCGATTCTGGGGTAAAATGCGTATATTAGTTGATTGGTTGGCATCGCCTTTTGAGGCCGATCATTGTGAGAAATCTCACACCAACGACGTTGCAAGAGCTGCGGCGCTAATCAAAGAACAAGGTTTGTAGTCATGGATATTTTTGAGCTTGCACTTAGATGGATAGTAGCGCCAATGGCCGCTATTGTTTGGATGATGTATCGACAGCAACAAGCGCATAACACGCAGCTAGCCGTACTACAGAATCAGGCCGATATTGTTCGTACGGCTCATGACCGCGAGATTCGCGACATCAAAGATATGCTCAATAAAATCCTAGAAAAACTTGACGATAAGGCTGATAAATAATGTGGACTGCATTGATTGCACCAGTAGCATCACTAATAACTGACTGGCTCCAAGGCCAGCGAGAGAAGTCTACAGCAAAACATAAGGCTCAATTAGAGGTCATAGGCAATACTGCTCTCTGGGAGCAGAAGATGGCAGAGGCCAGTAATACATCTTGGAAGGACGAGTGGTTTACTATTCTGCTATCTACTCCCATCGTTGCAATTATCTACGGAGTTGTAATGAATGACTCCGATGTTATATACCGAGTTGGGCTAGCTTTCAACCAGCTAAACAATCTTCCTGAGTGGTATCAGTATTTATTGTTCGTAGCAGTGTTTGCCTCTTTTGGCATACGTGGCGCTGACAAGATAAGCACCTTGCTTCAGAAGCGATGATGCTGACTATCGTAGCAACGCTATACGTACTAGGCTCAATCGGCATTGCTGGTTTGATGGTCTACGCACTGATTAAGAGTTGGCGCGAGTGAGCTACTTCAGTGAGGACGAGCTGCGCTGTAAGTGCGGTTGCGGGGAGTATAAATTTGATGATGAAGCTCTTAGTAAGCTCAATGATATTAGGCGTGATTTTGGTCGGCCTCTTACTGTTACCTCTGGGTATCGTTGCAGCAAGCATCCGATAGAAGCAAAGAAGGCCGTAAGCCGCAAAGGCAATTACACCGGCAGTTATGGCGCTCACAACGAAGGCAAGGCGGTTGACCTAGCCGTTGACCGTGCCGACGCGCTAAAGTTGCTCAAAATCGCTCTCAGGCATGGCGTGGAACGTATTGGCGTAAATCAGAAGGGAAGCAGTCGCTTCATTCACCTCGATTGGTCTAAAGACCTGCCGAGCCCAACAATCTGGAGCTATTAGATATGGCCTATTTCAAGCGTGATCGGTTTAGTGGCATAGCACCCGGAATAGCGCCCCGTTTACTAGCCGAGCAATTTGGTCAAACAGCTCAAAACATTGATTTTGAGTCCGGGCGGTTACAACCTTTAGAAGCTGATGGTACGCAGGTGGGTTCTTTGCAGACCGGTGCGCGTAGATCAATATTCTTTTATGACACTACCGGCACAGATGTTTGGCTCGAGTGGAATGAAGACTATGTAAAAGCAGTGCCGGGCCCAATTCCTAACGACTCTACCGCCCGCCTGTATTGGACCGGAGACGGTGATTACCCAAAAATGGGCACCTACGCTTCGATTGTATCCGGCAACAGCGGTTACCCAAACGTTTCCTACAGATTAGGTGTGCCAGCCCCCACTGACGCGCCTATTATCTCCCAAATTTATGGCACTATCGACGAGACTATTACCCCAGATGAAGTATCTTATGTGTACACATTTGTTACTGCTCTCGGTGAAGAAGGCCCACCAAGCCCACCTACTACGCCGGTACAAGCTACTATAGGGTCTAATCAGAGTATAGGTCTTTCCTTAACTAGTTCGGGCAGCTCGGGTAACTATAACTTCGGTTCTGGTGCATTAAAGCGCCTTTACAAATCAAATACTGGTTCTACTAGCACCCAGTTTCAGTTTGTGCGCGATATACCAATAAATGAGTCTATCGCGCTTGATTTCCGGCCATCTTCGCAGTTAGGTGAACTATTACCATCTGGTGACTGGATTGGACCTCCGGATGATGATACATCTTTATACCCAGATGGCCCGCTACAAGGCCTGATTCCTGTTGCGAACGGCGTGTTTGCCGGGTTTTCCGGTAAGCGGTTTTGTTTAAGTGAGCCTTATCTTCCGCACGCTTGGCCCGTAGCGTACAGAATTACTCTTGAAGAGAGTATTGTCGCTATAGGAACTACGTCAAACGGTGTTGTCTGTCTGACGAATGGCAAGCCTTACTTCGTAACCGGCGTAGACCCTAGCGCTATGAGTCCAATACAAGTTGATTTGGCACAGGCGTGTATAAATAAGCATTCGGTGGTGGACATGGGTGACTACCTACTGTACGCCGGCCCTGATGGGCTTTGCGCCGTTACTGGTGCAGAAGGGTCAGTAGTTACTAAGGGGCTAATTTCCCCGAAGCAATGGAATTCTGATTTCTACCCTAGCTCAATTAGAGCTTTTGCGCATGAAGGAACTTATGTAGCGTTTTGGGAGGGGGAAAGCAACGAGCGCGGCGGGTGGGTTTATGATCCTAGAGCGGGCGAGGCCGCACTGTCTACCATTACAACCACGGAAGAAGTACGCGGTGGATACAAAAACGCTAAAAACGGGCAACTATATTTAATTAAAGCCGCAGACATTATTCCTTACAGGGGCGGGAACACCAACAGACGCTGTGTCTGGAAGTCGAAAAAATTCGTAACCCCAAAACCAGTCAGTATGGGGTGGGTCCACATAGAAGCGGACTCATACCCAACTACTGACCAAAACAGAGTGCGTGTATGGGCCGATAATGTGTTAGTGGCTGATTACGAGATAAGCTATTCATTAGCTAATTCTGGCTACATACAACAGACTAGCGTTCCGCCTAACATAGCCAACGGCGTGCTTAGGGAGCCAGTTATGCGCTTACCAGCAGTATTAGCTAAAGAGTGGGAGGTCGAAGTAAGTAGTGTAGTGCCCGTGAACGCAGTATGCTTATCACAGAGCGCAGACGAGATTCAGCAGATATGAGCACTAGGCCTACTAAAGTTCCGGGTTTACCTACAGTACCTGCGGGAATATCGCCGGAGCTTCGCCAGTATCTTTCTAACCTTGCAGAGGCTGTAGAGATAAGGCTTGGTAGGAGAGGTGATCCTATAGATAGAGCTGTGACACTCCGTGAACTAGTTGACAGCGGGTTAGCTACGTATTTACGAGGCGCACCGTATGACCCGTCTGGTGCCGCCCCTCCCGATTTTGAAAACAACGTCCCTGAGTTTGGGGATCAACCTACAGTGCCCACTGGTTTTGAAGCCAACGGAGCTTACTCAGTTATTATCTTAGAATGGGATGTGCCTTTTTACCTTGGGCACGCCACTACTGAAATATGGCGTTACCCTGAAGATATACTAGGTGACGCTTCGCTTGTAGGCGTAGCTACTGGCAATGTACATATAGATTACATTGGTGGTGGCCAGTCCGCTTATTACTGGATACGCCACGTCAATAGGTCGGATGTCAAAGGGCCGTTTACTGGCCCGGATGGCAAATTTGCCGAGACAGCTCCCGATGTTGCGGTTCTCCTAGAAACTCTAGAGGACTCAATAACTGAAAATCAGTTATTCGAAGATCTAGGCGCGCGTATCGATCTAGTAGATGGCCCCGCCGCCTTAGCGGGGTCAGTGGCAAATCAGATAGCAGCAGAAGCAACGGCTAGAGCCTCAGCTATAACTGCCGCTGTTGGTGTTCTTCAAGGGCAGTTAGACGACCTTGCCGGGGTAGCTGAGTACGACCCTACTAGAACTTATTTAATTGACGAACTTACTATTTATGATGGAAGTTTATATCGCGCGGTAGCAGAAACTACTGACAACTTACCTACGGACACTAATTTCTGGCAACTGTTGGGGGATTACAGTAGCCTTGGAACGGCCGTCGGGCAAAACTCTGCAGCTATAGTAGAGCTTAATACCATATCTGCTACCAGCACTTCTGCTAATGCTCAAGCATTATTCGCTTTGAGTTCCGAAGTTGGCGACGAAACAACTGGTTTATCAGCTACAGCTGATGCGGTAGACGTGCTTGAAACTACAGTTAATCACACCGACACTGGCCTATCAGCTACAGCGAGTAGGGTATCAGCTTTAGAAACAACAGTTAATAATGAGACAACTGGTTTATCAGCTACAGCTGGTGCGGTAGAAGGACTTACAACCACAATTACTGACGAAACAAGTGGCCTATCAGCCACAGTGGGTAGAGTATTAGCTTTAGAAACAACAGTTGATGACGAAACAAATGGTCTAGCGGCTACGGCTAGTGCGGTAGAAGGGCTTACAACCACAGTTACTGACGAAGTGACTGGTCTAGAGGCTACAGCGACTAGGGTATCAGCTTTAGAAACAACAGTTGACAACGAAACAACTGGCCTATCAGCTACAGCTGATGCAGTAGAGGCGCTTGAAACCACAGTTACTGACGAAACAAATGGCCTATCAGCTACAGCGGCTAGGGTATCAGCTTTAGAAACAACAGTTGACAACGAAACAACTGGTTTATCAGCTACGGCTAGTGCAGTAGGTGCGCTTACAACCACAGTTACTAACGAAACAAGTGGCCTATCAGCTACAAACGCCATCGCGACTGCGGCAGCGTCGGCGGTTACGACCCTGAGCACAACGGTTGGGGGTAACACAACAGCTATTTCTACTCAAGCAACAAGTATTAATGGCTTAAGTGCGCAGTACACCGTAAAGATCGACACTAATAACTATGTCACTGGGTTCGGCCTAGCTTCAACCTCAGTTAACGGCGCGCCTTTCTCCGAGTTTATTGTTCGCGCGGATAGGTTTGCTATAGCCTCATCTAGCCAAGAAGAAATCATACCTTTTGTTGTAACTACTGGGGAAAGTGTTCTTAATGGAGTAACCGTACCGGAAGGCGTATATGTAAAAGAAGCGTATATTAAGAACGGCGCTATATCTAATGCTAAGATAGGCAACGCCGCCGTAGATGACGCAAAGATTGCCAGCTTATCCGCCGGGAAAATAACTACCGGTACTTTAGATGCTAATGCGGTTACTATAGCCGGAGTTGCCCCCACTTTTGATATAAAGTCCGCGTCTAGCGGCCAGAGGATGGAGATGACTTCTGCCAAAATATCAGTGTATGACAGCTCCGGTAATTTAAGGGTCGTTCTTGGCGACCTGACGTCCACCCCCTAGCGCATAAATAATGGCTACTTACTACGATACTATTGGGCTTTCGGGCAATAACTGCGGTAGCGGCGACTATCCGGCTGACCCTAGCCCCCGTAACGTAGAATTTGGGGACGTGGTAGTAGTAACTGTCGGGCCAATACTATTAACTCGAGTTGGTGGTATAGGGTACGTAGACGCTGCTAGTGGCGGCGTATACACAACCGCAGCTGCAAATGACTATACAGATACCGGGCTCGTGTCTAGGACGTTTACTTTCACGGCCCCTAGTACTGCCGCTACTTACCACATTTACTTTTTTGGGCAGTCACCCCCCTCCGACGCTAACTGTTGGAAAAATAGAAAAACTATTGTGGTTAACGAACCGGCGCAAGCTCCGACGCCTCCGACTTATATTTCTATTGCGGCTAATCCAAATCAGCAAGAAGCTATTGTTCCGTGCAGAGTACAGGCGTTCGGCAGCGATGGGGAAGCCATAGAAGTAAGCATCGATAATGTTAATTGGCAGTCTAGCGGGTATACGTTCCCCGAAACTGCTACTAAGTATAGGCGCGGCACTTCCTACACGTTTTATGCACGCGGCTATAATGCTAGTTCTGGCCTTTCTAGCTCTTCTATGAGTCAATCGTTGGCTTTACCATATTTAGATAACCAAGATTTGACCATAAACACATCGCATACGGCGAGCGTATCGTCTGACGTAAGTTCCGGCTCTATATCTTTTTCTTCGGGTAACGTAAACACCGCGTACTCATTAGTCAGAAGTACAGATAATGTGTGGACCAGCGCTACTACCTTGGGGGGTAACGACTTAGCTTTCTCGCTCGTAGATGGCCCATCTGCTACGTACAACCTTACGGGTTCCGGTTTTCCCCCGGCTGGTAGTACTTATTACTATAGGTTTAGGGCTAGGCTTAGGAGTATTTATGGTGGGTCAGGCGCTGACTCCGCGTATGAGTGGTGCACATTGAACGGTTCAGGAACCACTATAAGTATTTCTAGGGGTGCTATACCATTAGATGACGAGCCCGACTCCTTTGAGCTGGGAGGTCCAGTTGAAAACGCTTCGTTTGATACTCCTTACTACTCTAATACAATAACAGTTGCGGGGCTCGGTAACGGGACGTCTACATATGTAGTAGTAAGTGGTACTGGCTCGCCACGATATAGTAAGAACGGCGGTTCTTACGTCTCTACAAACGGTACGGTTGTGAATGGGGACACTATTCGTGTAGAAGTTACGTCGCAAAACACTAGTGGCGCTGACTCTGTTGCTACTCTAGATATTGGTGGGATTACTGATGATTTTACTGTGTCCACATCCAGTTCTTCTGGTGGTGGAGGTACAACTGTCCCCGGGACCGGTGATATTGACTACAGCTTAAAAGTATATAGCGCAGACCGAGGCGTAGTGCTGTCCCCGGACACCCGGCACATTAACGTAGTTAACTCTGGAACTGTCCCCGTGCCGGCTAATGGTACAAGTGCTCCAGTAGATTTCGAGGGTATGACCCCTACGAACACTTCCGATACGCTAGTGTATTTCCCGGGCGGTATAGCTAGCACGTTTTTACTAACCGTTAATCGCGGCAACGGGTCGTTTACGCTGACTAATACTAGTGGTGCAGCTGGCTCTGTTGGCTTTGTTGCGCTAAGGATAGGGTAACGTGGCTTACGGTATTCAAGTTAAAACTGGTGCTGGAAATACCATAATACAGCTAGACTCTAATACTAAGATGCGCGATTTTACGTGCGTTAATTCAGGGTCGGCTCCTTCGGTACCTAATTACTCTAGTCAAGATTTAGTGTTCGTTAATAGAAGTGTTTCTCCGGGTAGCTATGTAACTGTATACGCTAACGCGTTGGATGGCACGCTGTACTTTAGTGGCCAGACTAACCCAGCTGCTCCTATTGGAAACGCGGGTATGGCTGCTGTATCGGCGAATTTTGTGCATTTAAAGCCAATATCAAGTTTGAGTGGGCCAAGCGGAGATTTCGGATTGAAGGTATATAATACGCTTAACCAAGTAGCGTATGACTCTAGGTATTACCTAACCGCGACTAACGCTACTATTACTAGTTATTTTGCGCCTTACACTAGAAGTGGCAACCCACAAGCGGACGATCCGTTAACTACTGACATATCTAAGTACGGCGTTATATCTGACTGGTTATCGGATGTATCTGTCCCGGCGGTTGGGCCGTCTACTAATCCAACATACAAAGGAGGTTACTTTTTCTCAAATAATCATCCTACATATGGCACTGGTCTATATTGGATTTCAGCGAGTCAAGCGTTTCTTAGTGGCGGGTCGGTTCATCAATACAATTACAACGGTAATATACTTGGGGAGTTAGTATCATGACTATTGAGGTGTTTCCTACGCACACGGCTTACGTAGAAGCTAATACTGGCGAGATAAAACTAGTGCAGCTTACGCAAGGCATAAACCCTGTTGAGGGATTGCAAGAAGATGGGGTTACTTATGTGGTCCCGGTTTATGAAACCGAGCTTACGCCGGACGAGTTAATCGAGTTTTATTATTACGACATCGCTACTTCTAAGTTTATTAGTAGGCCGGCAAGACCTAACCCGTATGCGTATTGGAACGGGGTAGCTTGGGATTGGAATTATGAATTATTTTTAGGCGCTATAAGAGCTGAGAGGGATCAAAGACTGTATGCAAGCGATTGGACTCAAATGCCCGACGTAGCGCTTTCAGCAGAGCAAGTAGCCGCTTATGTAAGTTATAGGCAAGCTTTAAGAGATATTACAACGGCTATTATTTCTGATCCGGCGAACTACTCTTCTTTAGACAGTGTGAACTGGCCAGAAAAACCTAGTTCTTGATTAGTTGTCCGTGGTCCGTGGGTCAATGCCAATGGACCACTTTTGGTACCAAATCTGTTTGTTTACTTCTTGTACTTCAGAGTCTTTGTCGCCGCGACGCCACCCGTATTTGAATGCAGCTATTTTTGCGTAGATCCGCACTTCTTCTTCACCGTAGGCTGAAACCATAGCATCGATGCATTCAATGTCGCCTTTCTTATAGTGCTTCGGGTTAATTGCATCGCTCATAACCATTCGTCCTTTAAGTTTGGGTATTGCCGCTTTATCTTTTGTACGGCGTCGCTGTAGATACGTTTGACAGTTTTTTCGCTGAGCCCCATTACTTCTGCTATTTCAGGGATAGATTTATCGTATCTAGGCGCTGGGTTAGGGTTAGTTTTCGGCGTGGGTTCTTTTTGAACCACTACTTCTGTGCTCCATTCAGTTAGCACGCTCATTTTTGGCTCCGTGATTTTAGCTCAAGAGTTAGTTTTTTGTACTAGGTGGTTATTTGCTGCCAGATATTTAACGAGATCTTCGTAACCGCCTATGTGGTTAGTTTCGGTAAATACTTGCGGCACAGTTTTCCAGTTAGCCGTATTAGGTATAGCAGATATATCTATGTAGGCTACGTGCTGGTTATGTCCTTGTAGTAGTTCTACTGCTCGTTTGCAGTAGGAGCAGGTTTGATTTCCGTATACCCAAAACATTTGTCTATTGCCTCTTCTGCTATGTGCTTTATTTTTTGTTCAGTAGTTTCTTCAACTATGACGTTTAGTGAATCAACCAGTATTTTTTGCTGGTTGATTAGTTTGTTTGTCATAGTAGAGAACATAGTGAAATTGGGGTTTAACTGCAAAGGCTCTACATCTAAGTAGTTAGCGAGTTTAATCAGCGCCATTGGGCTTAGTTTGGTTACCCCGTTTATGTACTGGCTTAGGGCTCCTTGTGTCCAACCTAGGTCTTTGGCGGCCTTAGTCTGAGTTAGGTTCATTTGTTTCTTTTTTATGTTCCATATTTCTTTGAGGGCGTTATCCACAACACACCTCTTCTATCCAGTGCGCTATTTGTTTGCGGGGTACTGCCATCTGCATGTATTTTTGTTTGCACAAAGGCTGCATCCACAATTTGTTTTGCAGAATAATTGCCGTGTCTTCACACCCCAGCACCACTGCAGCATTATGGTTGAAGTCACACATTCTGTTTAACCATTGTTTTTGGAGAGCAGAGAGCGTAGTTTTCAGCTCTGTTGTGTCTCGCTTAGGTAGTTTCGGTAGGTATTTATACTCTACAAAAAGTATCCCGGTGGGGCCAGCATAAAAGCTATCTGGCACACCACCGGTGTACGTGTCGTGTATCTTCCAGCTATAGACAGAAGCTGGAAGAGAACGGTGTACAGACTTTATAAAGCTGTGTTCGTTCATTACACGACTCTTTTTGAGTTATGAGTGCTGTTCGTATAGAACTTCTGCGGCTTTGTAGTCGTCTTCCTGAGCCCAACCTACAAAACTAACATCCAAGTTCATGAACGCATTACCCATGCGATTTTCTACTGCTACAGAACTGATCTTCCATAGGCCAGCAAAACGGTCGCCGCCCTTCATGCCAATTTGCGAATTCCAGTTACGTGAAATGCGTAGCTTAGAACTGGCGAAGTCCATGATTACTGGGGTGGGCTCAAGGGCACCTGTTTCTGGGTCTTTGAGGAGCAACACATGGGAGTGTGTCTCCGTGATGTCATAGTCCAGAGGTTTTTCTTGAGTGTTAATAGCGTCCTGTGCATCCGCGTGCGAACTAAAGGAGCCGAGTAAACCACCGCCCGCTTCTCGTTTGCGCCATACAACGAACTCGTTTTTGAATGTAATGCTGATGGCGTAGATAGCGTCACCGTAACTAGATCCAGTTAAAGTGTTAAGGAAGTGGCCGGGTTCAGCGCCTTCTATATAGCTTGGGTGATGCTTGTCTACTTCATCAGACATTTTCTGAAGCAGCTTAACGCGTGGGATGGTTACGTGAGTACCTACGTTTTCATTGCCCCGGCCTACGCCTTCGGCTTTTTTGATGTGAGCAGGTACGTTGTTTTCTGGTAATGCTAGTGCTGTTGTCATTGACCTTTTTCCTTTGTAGTTTATAGAGATCGAAAGTTTACACGACGGATCGTGCGTGGCTGCATGCCGGGTACGTCTTCGCCTAACTTCAACAATTCCTTGTATGCAGTTGAGCTAACACGTCTTTGTACGAGGCTGAAGTCGCCAGTTGCAATGATGTGCTGGTAGATTTGATCCCAGTCCGTCACTTCTGGTACTACATCCTCATTGATTGATACTGAAGCTTTATCATTAGCGGTGCGTGACAATCCTTCAGCATCCATCTTCTTTAGCAGTAAGACATCTATTTGATCTTGTGCCTGCCGCAATTGTTTAAGCTCTTGATTAGTAGCCTCCATACTTGCTTTTACTTCGGCACGTTTTTCAATGAGCTGATTAATGTTCATTTGGTCCATTAGTTGTTGTCCTTTAGTTTACGTAGTTGATTTAAGGTTTTTAGTAAGTCTTCCATTTTTTCAAGTTTGCTATCTAACTTTTTGTATACTTCTGGTTCCCACGTATTTCTTGCGGCTATTTGTATAGTTTCTGTTTTCTTAGTTTGGCCTGCGCGGTAAATACGACGGTTAAATTGTTGGTAGTGCTCTGCGTTGTAGGTGGGAGAGGCCCATATAACAGAGGTTGCTTTAGTCATAGTCAGGCCGTGTCCTGCTGATTGCGGATGGCAAAAGACAACCTGTAGCTGCCCTGCTTGCATTCTATTTACTACATCAGCGCGTTTGTTACCTTGAGTACTACCGTCAATAACGTCGTACTTTATGCCCATAGACTCGGCTAACTGTATTAATTGATCGCGCTCATGCTTCCAGTTAAACGCTACAAGTGAGTGATTACGTTCTGCAACCAGCTGCATTACAAGTTCGTAACGTTCTTTGTGTATGCCTTGCGCCACACCGTCTTCGTCGTAGACTGCTCCTGTGCACAACTGTAAAAGCTTTTTAACTTTAGCTCCTGCATGCACAGCGTTGATAGTTGCCTTACCCGTGTATAAAACAGAATCCTCAGAGAAGTCTTTGTACTGGGACATTATTTTTGGTGGTAAGTCTACGAACATAGTGCTCGTAGTATTTTCTGGCATGTCTATGCAGTCTTCTAATTTGTATCTGATGTTTATGTCGTGGAGACAACTAGCGACGATGTCTTGTGCGTCGTCTCTGTCTACCCATTCGTTGGCAAAGCCATTGAATCTAGATGTGCAGACAGAAGAACGGAATCCGTAGAAGCGCCTACCGAGCCGTTCGCCATCGTCAACTATTAAGGTTGGGTGCCATATGTCTAGTATGGTGTTGCTGTTAGGCGTTCCTGACATGGCAACTCGGTACTTAAACTCTTTAGCGATCTTAAGCATTGCTTTGCTACGTTGGCTGTCCTTGTTTTTAAATGCCGTGAACTCGTCGATGCACAGTGTGTCGAAAGGTTCTAAGTAACCTAAATTTTTGGCTATCCATTTAACTGCGTCGTGGTTCGCTATGACGATGTCAGTTTCTTCGTCAAACGCTTTCATGCGGTTTTTTGCGTACGCTATTGAATATGTAAGCTGGGGAGAAAATTTCTTTATGTCGTCCCCCCATGAAGCTTGTAGGATGGACAGAGGGGCTAGAACTAGCATTCTTCCTGAACCATAGCCGCGCTGAACGAAAGCATCGAGCATGCTTCGCGTCTTTCCTGTACCGGGGTCAGATGTTACTAATACTCTAGGATTTTTTACTATAAAGTCAGTCGTTGTTTTTTGGTGCTCGAAAGGCTCAAACATAGTCATCACTCTTTGATTTTGTTCATCAGTCATTGATGTATTTAATATTAGTACAGCTTATATATTTGTGTCAATTTATTTTTATAAGTTAGCCCTGCTCCGCCTTTCGATAGGGCTAGGTCGAGTTAGGAGTCACTTAGGCTAGCCTAATTTTCTCTCACTGACGTATAAGTAAGAACAGCTGTGCATTAGGTTAAACACATTTAAAGAGTAGTATTAATGCTCAATGAACACAACGGGTTTTTCACTGGTCCAGCAAAATCCGCAGGTTGCGCAGCTGGCCGTTTTACCTAATTGTTCAGGGCAAATAACTTCATTGGGTAAGTCACGATTTGATACTTCAGATCTAAATTGTTGAGACATATCATCAGAGAATCGTATACGCCATTGATCTGGCAGGGATTCGTTTAACAGGTTTACTTGCTTACCTATTGGGTCCGTGGCTCTGTGGTGGGTGTATCCAAAAGCATTTAAAGTAGGGTGAATACTAAGCTGCTGTTGCCAGAAGTCTACGTACTCTGGGCTGTAAAAATCGCCCAGTACATGCAGCCTTATCACTAAACCTTGAGGATGCTTATTCAAAAGTGTTTGTATGTGGGCCCCTAAAAGCGGCAGGAAGTCTTTGTGAGTATGGTCGTATCTGTGGGCAAAGGGCATGTTATTACCGAAGCAATTGTTCCATTGTTCGCAATGAGTAGGGCAGCTAGCGCGTTCTTCTAAAGTCAAACTGTAAATAGGTAGCCCCTTCCACTTACGCTTTTGTATTACTCCCCCGAGTTTTGCGTTGTTTTTGCCCGGCTTTAGCATTGTTGGTGTTGGGGCTTTTACGCTTTTTCTGTATTTTGTAAATGGAGTCTTGTTTACCCCAGTTGCTGCCGTACTTTTTATTATCTGATTCGTTGATAGCATCTAATATCTCCTGCCTCATTGCCGCTGCTTCTGTTCTAGGTAATTTTGTAATTAGTTTAATTTCTGATTTTTTAAGGGTGTGTGTCTTCCAATACATCGCTTCTAGAGGGTTCGTCTTCAGGGTGTACTCTATTATCTGATTGTTCTCTGTTGTATAGAACATCTGCATACTCAGATCCTTTTAGTTTTTCTCTAAGAAACAAAAATATTTGAATTGCTGCTACCGCTTTTAATAACAAATTCATTGATTATCGTCCGAAGATTCTTTATTACTAAAAAGGCTTTTGGCCCAGAAAAAAGCTACTAGAGCCGTGGATATAATTAAGCCTACTGTGAACATAGTTACGTAGATATACATAACGCTGAACACGAGGGCTATAACTAAGCAAATTAACAGAAAGTTTTTCATATAAACTCCGGGCATAAAAAAGCCCCGACTAGCGGGGCAAAAGGGGGAATATGTTAATTTACTCAACGCCCCATGAACATTCTGGATAGTCACCTTTTCTGTAAGAGCACCAGCGGCATGAGTCTTTGCTAGGCGTAGGTGAAAAATCTGTAGTAGTGGTCATTATAACCGCTCGACGATGGAAGCCGGGGGCAAACTGCATTGCTTCTTGTCTAGAAAAAGACTTAACGGTTGTTTCACCTTTATCTAAATACCATAGCTCTGTCTGTACATAGTCAATATGCGGGTAACGGAAAAACGTGCCAATGGCATACAGCAAGCATTGTTGCGAATGGCCTATTTCGTTTCCGAATTTTTTACCTGTTTTGTAGTCAATTACGCGTGCGCTATTTTCATCTTCGTGTACTAGTGCGTCGAGTTTAATACGAGCCCACGTTACTTTTTCCATCCAACCTACTGGTTGCCAGTCTAAGTTAAACCCCCATTCGCCTTCCAACTCTACTTTAGCTTCGATAAATAATTGTCGTAGCTCTTCGAATTCAGATTTGAATTTATCGAGAGTTTTTGGAAGCTCGCCTAGTTCACCTTTGACGTAATCCTCTGCTTCTTGGTGGATTTGTGTGCCACGGTCTGCGGCTGGGTTAGACGGTTCTTGTATCTTTTTTACTTTCTGGATAAACGATCTGTAAGGGCATTCTTCAAAAACTTTTAATGCCGAATAAGACCAACTGGAAAGGGGACCTAGGCTGTCGGGTTTTTCGAATGCGTTTACTGTATCAGGTCTAGCATCTTGAGTAAGATTAATCACGAACTATCCTATTTCTTGATTAAAAACGATATTAGTATACCTAATACTATGCTTGTTTCAATAGCGTTTGGTCTTCGTTTAAGAAATAAGTTTTTACTATCTCTTCTAGTTCTTCTCTATCTATTATCCATTTTTCTACGCTTACACCTCGGACTGGCGATGCGTCTCTGAGAGCATTTTGCGGGCGGCGTCTATCAATTTTTAAATTGTTACGGGCTAGCCGCTTACGGAATTCTGTAGGAGAAACTCTGTTGTTAGATTCTGTTTGTACGTGAAATACGTTTCGTAAGTGTTCTGCCGGTATGATGCTATATCTGTTGTGGTACGCGTCGGCTATCCATGACTTAACGAAGCGTTTGGCTATGGCGATTTCGCTACCGTTGAATACACTGGACTCGCTAATATCTAATGTATCTAGGAAGTAAGTTAGCTTGCCATCTTTTACGGCATCACAGAATTCTTCAAAGACCGACATTGATACGTTGCGCATATTGTCTTTTGCTTCGTTAACTATAGCCGTAGAAGCAAGCATTTCGTTGCATTTAAAAGTCTGCAGTACTCCTGCAAAAGCGTGCAATTCATTTTTTATAAGATGTATTTCTTCGATTAGGTCTGGATGAGCTTCTCGTAGAGGGGTTTCTTGTCGAGGTGCGATGTTATATCGACGATCTCCGTTTTCAATTTTAATAGCGTCTACATGGTTAGTTAGAAATATAAAGTTAGTAAAGTTTTTTACTTCTATACCGTTGGTTCGCATGGCTCGGATTGTAATAGTTTCGTTAGTGATGTTTGCTTTTAGTTTGTTAGCCATGCGTGCTTGGCCCGGAGATGAAGCCATGTGGAATTCGTCAACTACTAAGATCATAGCTGTTTGCATGAAAGAGTTGAATTGCTCCTCCATGTTTTCGAGGGTTTTGATTGGAGCTTGAGCTTCAGAGAATAACGGCTTTAATACTTTGTAAGCGAATACACCTTTACCTGTGCCCGGCACTCCGGAAAGTACCCACGACACGCCAGTCTTTTGTTTGTTCTGGTATATGTACGCTAGCCAATTTACGAAGCGTTCTGTTTCTTCTGCCCCATCGCCGAGCATATGTTTCATTAGTTTAAATATGCGGGGGCACATTTTGGATAATTTTACTGCGTACCCTACTTCAAGTGGTTCGGCAGGTGGGCGTGCGTTTAACATGTAGTCGGTTCGTTCAAAAGTATTTATGTAATACGGAACTTCTGAAACGTCGACTGTCTTGTCTGAAGTTGGGTCAAACGACATATCGGCGTCGGGTACATAGTCGGGCATAGGCCTGCCATATGAACGCATAAAGTCTTCGAGGCTATGCTTGCTGGCAGGTTTTAGTCTAGTGAACTGGTTTAAGTTAGGGTTATAAATGCCGTTATAGTAGGTATCCGTATTGAAGTCTCTAAAGATTAGTGGGTGCTCTGCCTTCCCTTGTTTCTGAAGTTCTGCTTCGAATAAAGTTGGGATAGAAGCGTAGAACTCGCGGTCAGCTTTTTCTATTTCAAAGATAGGTTCGTCTTTGAAGTTATACATGTAATTGGGATTGTTAAGAGTGAAATAGTAAGCGCCGCTATCTCCGCCATTAATGTTGCATCTAATGTAAGGCGCGTTTGTGGCGTCGGCTATGTTGATAGACACTTGGTCTGGGTTCGTAAGTACTTCTACTGATTCGTTGTCAATGTTTACTAACTTAATTTTAGCGGTGTTTTTCTTTAGGCCTAACTGTGTACGTAAGTCATTCTTTATAGTTTGAGCTGTTTCATGATTAGCTTGTGGGGTTATTTTCCCCATGATGCTAGCTAGGTCTAAGCTAGGCTTGGCTCTTTTTACTAAAGTAATGCGCTCTTTGTCACTAGTAAAAGGGTTATTAGAGCTGTCTTCGAACACTGGAGGCGCTATGAATATTACTTTACTGTTGTCAGCTACCGATGTGTCGATTGGGTATTTTAGTGATTGGCCGTTAACCGACAGCTCTATTTGACTCTTGAACAATTCGTGTCTGAAGTTCATGGCTTGTAGCCAAAGCTTTATAGACTTAGGCGGCATAGCTACCGTCAAAAACATAAATATGTGTAGAGACAGGCGATCTTGCTTAAAGCCTAAACTAGATGAAGCTTGTGCTATATAGCTAACGTCGTGTAGCTCGCGGGGAAACAAGCTGATTATGTTTTGGGCCATGAACGTAACGTCTGCTGATGTTATGTTCGAACCGGGCGGTGATACATTGGGTATTGTTACGCCGTCTACATCTATAACTAAAAGGTTGGATAGTGCTAAGCGGTCCGTTAATCCGGCTCTGCTTTCATCTATGATGTCTCGTTTTATATCGCCTTTTAGCATGCAGTGGCCAGCTGCTGCATGGTCTTTTATTAGTTTTTCTAGTTGTACTAACCCGTCTTCAGTGGGGTGTACAACGTGTTGGTGGGATGTTACTGACTTTACGTGTGGGTATGGTTTAAACCCTTCTTTTTCAGAGTGTCGTTTGCTTAGTCGGAGACCGTTAGTTGCCTCCAAAAAATTTACCCGCATGGGTGTCCCTCCTAGATGCAACCAGTCTATACGGTGGTTGCTTTGTCCATGGTGTCGTCTATTAGTAATTCTTTTCTGTCTATTTTGACAGATTTATCAGCCTCAAATACAAGGCGGACCTGATTACGACCAATCTTTGACACTTTTACAGACGCGATATGGTTTCCATCGCTAGTGATAACGACTGCTTCATCTGTTTTTCTTGTTAAAACCAGTCGTGTCATTACTTACTGTATCTATCGCTATATCCGCCTTCGGCGTCTAGTGGTAAGTCTGCGGCCCACTCCGGTGGAGTGCACATGTCTTTAATGATCTTGTCCATTGTAGCATGAGGATCTTGGTCAGGAGCAACTATTACTACTTCGTCGTGTACGGTTAGCGCGACGTGCCCGTTTGGTATCGACTTTGATAGCCTAATTATGCTGTCTGTAATAACAATACGGGACAAAGCTTGCACTACATTCTCTGTAATGCGTCCGCCGTAAGTGGTTTCCGGTTTGCCCCTAACAAAATATTCTAGTTGGCGGTTGTTGTTTACATAGAGTCCTTTGTATTTTAAAGCCAGTCCGTTGGGAAGCATTAAAGAGCGTTGGCCTACGGTTAGTGGTCCGTACGTGATTGGTTCTTTGTTATTGTTTAAGGAATCTAGCAGTAAGTTTTCTAGCCGTTTCCAAAGGGCCGGTATCCGTGGGTAGCTGTTTCTGTAAGTTGAAACTACTTCGAATGCTTGGTCCGTGGTGAATTTCATCGACGGGCCCATAGCACCTGATTCTAAGGTGGCTTGGAATTTATTGTGGCCCATTCCGTAACCCAAGCCTAGGATGGCTGTCTTCCCTACGAACCGTTCAGTTGGATTACGATTCTTGTCGATTGGCTTACTGTATATTTTGCTAGCAAAGTTGCTGTATATGTCTTCGCCGTTACGGAACTGCTGTACTAAGTCGTCTTGTCCAGCAAGCCAAGCAAGCATGCGCGCTTCAATGTTCGACAGGTCAGCTACATAGATTAAGTTACCTTCTGGGGCTATAAGGCACTTACGTAGCTCACTATCTCTTGGCAGGTTCTGCATGTTTAGCTTGTCAGTACCGCCAAACCTTCCAGTGTGTGCTGCGTAATACCTGATAGGTACTGGTATGAAATCGTTTTCGTCGGCTGCGTCTAGAAATCGTTTGGCCCTAGTTTCGGTTAGTCGGGATTTAACTGCGGTTCTTGCTTTCCATATATGATCGTGTTCTGGGTACATTTTGCATAGCTGTTTCCAAGCTGCGTCGTTCTTACCGAACGCAGGAATCTTTTTACCGGTTGTAATACTCGTCTTTAGGGGCACTGTTAGGCCCATACTTTCTAGTAAGTCTGCGAACTTCTGATTACTGCTAAGAACTTTGCGGTCGTGGTTGGAATCTTTTATTAACTGTTCTGCATTATTGTATTCCTGCTCGTGGTACTTGGTCAGTCGTTCACGGTCAATTTTTAATGATGGCTCGCAGAACATACGAGTTGTAAGATCGATGATATCCATTTCGCTATCTGGGAAAGAGGGCCTCGCTTTGTTGTAAATAGCATAAGTTAGGTCTACGTCCTGTATGCAGTAGCCACCCAAAGTTTCATCTTGCTCTGCGTTTAAGTCATATATGCCTTTTACAGTTATTAACTCTTCGCCTTTGCGCATTGATTCATCAGTCGGAAACATACGAATGGCTGTGTCTTTAAGGCTGGCGGATTGTCCGGGACTCAAGGCTCTGGACATAGCTGCAGTGTCTACATAGTACTTTGGGCGGCACTTGTAGTATTGAGTCAATATGTAGCCATCGAAAGGAGTGTTATGGCAGACAAGCGTTACAGTAGTCCAGTCGATATCGCAGATGGCAACTTCTGCTTCGTCCTCACCATACCATTCGGTCGGTTCATCGTTAATTTTGATGCCTACGCCCCATACTTTAAATAAGTCGTGCTTAACGTATTCCATGGTGGTCATGGATCGTAGGTTAAGTTTGGTGTCGTAGTAAGTCTCAAAGTCGAGAGTTACGAGCATTATGTTTAATCCTTTTTATTGCGTATTTGATTGGCCATGAATTGCAAGTCGTTTTCATCCCAGCTAGATATGTTATGCGGCAATTTTTGTATCTTGCCGCCTCTATCTAGGAATTCTTGGGTGTGCTTTTCTAGGGCGTCGCGGTAGTGTTGCTTAGTCGTTTTAGGACCAGTCGTCTTCATAGCTTTTAAGACCTGCTATAAGAGGAATGTCATCGGTAAACAAAATCCAATCGATATTGTTGCGTCGACATTGCTGTAGTATGGATGGGTAAGAGAAACTAGATCCGTCAATTACGTATTGGCGGTACAAATCTGGATCTTCTTGAGGAACTTTCTTCCAAGCGCTGGTGGCATCGTAGTCAGAACTGACAAATCCCCAGTCTACTTTTGTTATGTGCTTGCGGTTTATAGCTATATAAGTGCCTAAACACTTGTTGAAATCTATGGATTCCATAATCGTCGCCTCCTGCAACATTTAGGGTAGCCTAACGTATTTTTTACATTCTTACTACTTGTCCCCAAGGTGCGTAAGTTTGAGTTGAGGTACTTATCCACAGCACAGGGTAAGGCGGCTCTTCGCCAAATTCGTCTGATTCTAAATCGGTTAGGTAAACGGCGGCTTCTACTCCGGGGTAGTTTTCTGTTATATGAGTAAATGCAGGCTCAAAGGCTGTGCCTCCTCTACCTACGATTTCGAATTTAGCTGTGTCGATTCTTTCTTCTCTATCTATCAGTACTACTTTGTTTACACGAGCGTCGCATTGCACGATAACTATTTGCTCGGGTTCTAGTTCGGAATGTATTGCAAGAATCTCTGAAAGGAATTGTTCTAGTTCTTCGTTTGTTATTGATCCACTTGTATCTAGAATGACTGCAAACTGCCCGGCAGCTTCGTTACGCATACTCGGCATGTATTCGTCTTCTGATATGTAAGCTCTGTTGGGTCTAGACCATGTAAAGTCATTCTGCACAATAGAAGTTAGGAACGGCCAAAGTACTGAGCGCCAGTCTACTTTTGGTTTGACTATATCTTGCACAAAAGATTGCAAGCTGGCGGGTAGTTTGCCGCGTTGCTTTGCTACTTCTACTGCTTGCGTTACTGCTACTTGCCATTCGCTTTCTAGCGCTGCAGCCGATCCGTTTTCTATGGTTCCTGTTCCGCTGTCTATTACCAGCCCCCACGGGCATTGTTTAGGCGGATCGTCTTTGATCTTATTGTATATGGCTTCTGCTGTCATGTTTGCGTATTGTTTATCTACCAGCCCTCCGTCTGGCAGTATGAACCCGCACTCCAATAAATGATTATTGATAGCTAGGTCTGCTGCTACGTTCCATACTTTTTCGTCGCGCTGCTGTCTCCGGGTCATGTGATTGAATACGCAATGCATAACTTCGTGAGCAATTAGACCTTTGAGTTGCGCAGGATCTAGTTTTGCAATGAACTTGCTTGCGTACAATAGGCGTTGCCCGTCAGTTGCTGCAGTGCCTATGTCTTCGTTTTGTACGAGCTTTAGTCTAAGGGCCAGCGTCCCGAAGAACGGCTGGTCCATTAGAAGCTGAGCCCGTGCTTTTAGCATGGATGATTCAGCGGACATTGTGTTACCCCATTAGTTTAGAAGTTAGAACTATTTGGTTGGCGAGAGCGTCATCAAACTGAACTTCTTCTTTTGTTTGACGGGCTTTTTGAACTCGAGTTACTTTTGTGTGCAGCGTCTGCATAACATCTTGCGGTACAAATGACTCTAGTGCGGGCCATGCAGTAAGAGCTTGTTTTAATGTTGTACAAGACGTTAGCAGTCTTCGTATGCCGTCTAGGTAAGTTTTTAATCGTTCCTCGCGTTCTTTTCTAGTCGTTACAAATTTATCGAAATGCTCAGTAAGTACATAACGATGTTCAGGTTTTAAGTCTTCTAAATAAAGGGCTACACAAATATTGTTCATAGACCATCGGCTGTTTTGTACTAGTACTGGTAAAGGTGCGTCTAGATCGATTAAACAAGAGTCTGTGGCTCTGTTTGTGTATAGCTTGCTTACCTCGACTCTAGAGCATGGTGTTTTTTTAGGCACAAATGTTTTGGCATCTAAAGAGTTACCTGTTATTAAATTCTCGCTTAAGATTTTTCTTAAGTATATTTGAGATGGGAGTTGCGTTATGCCTTCCCTAAGTTTTTCTTGGAATTCTGTAGATGGTTTTGGGAATGGATCAGCTGCGTCAAATGCTATTTTAGCAGCTCGTTTAATTTTATCTCGTAATTGTTCGCTCATTCGTACTGAAGCCATTTTAGTTCTCCTTTACAGTAATACTTCTGCGTTGTCAGTTGCCCATTGTTTGAATTCGTTGGTAGTGACTAGTTCTTTGCTCTTTGCTAACGAATCGCGGACGATTACTACCTGATACTCAGGGGGCATCCTACGTGCGTACTTCATAATAGTTGTGAAGTTGTCTGCGGTTACTCTGGATGTTAGTGCTCCGGCGATTGCGTAAAGCTGCGATGTTTCTTGGGGTACTTTAGTAGTTGTCGGGTTGGCCAATAGTTGATCGATGTCTGGCAGATCAGTGTAGATGTTCTTGAAAGCAATGTACTCTCCGGCAGGCCCGTCGCCTATTAGTGACGCGCATCCATAAAACATATCTGTAATGTGTGGCAGCTTTCGGTTGAGCATTTCCCAAACTCGGGGTGATGGGAATGCATATTGTGTGCTGTCGAGTGAGTGGAGTAGTTGGGGGCGATATCGTAAGAAGCCAACGATTGACTCATCGATGTCGTTGTTAACGGCCCACGCACACCAGTCGTCGATGTTTGCTTCTAACTCATAGTGCGCAAAGCGGTTTTTGACCGGCGTTGGCATTTCGTGAACTGCAGCGCGATCTTGTGCGCGGTTACCCGCTGCTACAATAATTGTGTTGGGTGGTAGCGTGTATGTACCGATCTTGTAGTCAAGCGTTAGTTGCAACAGTGCGTTCTGTGTTGCTTTGGGGGCGTTTGGTAGTTCGTCGATTAACAGAACTACTACGCCTTGGTAGTTAGAATCAGGGTAATCTTCCGGGACTCCGTACCTTGTTTTGTACGTTCCGTCTTCCATCTCTACAACTTTTAGTCCACCGCGTACGTCTACCGGGTCGAATAAGTTTGCACGTAATTCAAACAGTTTTGCGTTCATTGATTCTGCAAATTGGTATGCAATCTGCGATTTACCTAACCCGGGTCCGCCCCAGATCATTGATGGTACTTTGGCTAGTGCGTTTGCTCGTAATTCTTTGATTAAGTCTGATGGTTTAATTGATCGCATTGTTAGTATCCTTTTGATAGTGATTCGTAGTCTTTTGGTTGGTTGTCGTCGTCTCGTGATTGGTCGTGTTCGTAATCTGCTCTGTCGTCTATGCTTGGGGTTTCTTTGTACACTCCTGTTAAGTCAAACCAATCTGAATAGTCGTTAAGTGGGTCGTCAGTGATGCTGCACGGTTCTTTACCCATTAGTTCTGCTCCTGTTTGTGTTGTTTAACAGTCTGGGTCGAATGAAGACCATTCGTCATACTCTGTTACTTCATGCTCGCTGTAGCGTTCTAGTTGTATTTCTGAGATAACGTCATCAATACATTCGACGCAATATGAAGAGTCTACTAACTCTGGATAGGTGTCTTCGCATGGTGTTGCGCGTTCTTCGTCGTGCCTAACTGACTCGCAGCTTTCACATTTAAACATCGGTTAGTCCTCCTTAAATATAGATACCTCTGCTTCTGTCTCTACCCAGACTTTAGCCCCGCACGATAGCGGTTTGTCTGGTGAATAAATCACGGTTGATGGTCCGTGAACCTCTACCCGGTGTCCGTAAGTATTTGTTTTTCCGGACTTTATGGTTATTGGAGGTTCGTATGGTCCTTGTTTAAGTCTTAGATTGCGGCGAATTACGTGTTGGTTTACGTGAATTCTTTTTATGGCCATATGGTCACCCACCCTATTTTGCGATACGGGAACGTTTCAGTTTTGATGATTCCTAGCTTTTCTCGAGGGGTTGTTTTCTTTAGGGCGACTAGCACGATAGAAACTAATAGGCCGCCAATAATAGCTGCCATCATGCCGGCGAAAGTGCCTGCAAATATCCACATAAGAAAGAACGTGACTGCTATGTCGATTATCAGGTCGTACTGAAGAATGCGTTTTATGTTTAGTTTGTAGAGCAGTATTAGAAAACCTGCTGCTGTTAGAAGTCCGGCTAGTAGCATATTAGGCTCCTTAGTCTTCGTTGTCGGTTTGTAAAGGCTGTGTGTCAGGTGTTGGCTGGCCGTCGTTAAGGTCGTATTTGATTGTCTCGGTCAGATAAATTGATTGTATTACTTCGTTTATTTGTTCAATCGGGTCCATTTGATAGTCTCCTATCCTTCGCTTCCGCACCAACAACAAGGGTGCATTTCTCCATCTCCGTCGGGTGCGCCTTCGTTATTGCACCAAACGCATATGATTTCTTCGTCTTCTTCTATCTGCTCAGTGGGTCGCATCTAATAATCTCCAGTGGTGGTTCATTAGTAGTTGATAGTGGTACCACTCTTAGGTCTTTTAGTATTGCTATGTCTTCTTTTAAGGTTTTAGCCATTGTTTCTGCGGCGCTTATGGCTAGTTTTTGATCAATAAGGCATGTATCCGTAGCGTTCATGAGAAAGCAAAAACAGATACTAGGTATGTGACTGCTGCCGTAGCTAGTCCTGCTAAGTAACCTACGATAATGTCTCGGTTTAACAACGGCACGCTGGCAGTTGGGTTGGCCACAGATCTGTAGTATTTGAGAGATACTGATCGTTCTGATCTGCGCAATACTTCTGCAATTGATTCAAAAGAAACCTGCTTGTTGCGGAGTTTAATAAGGGTTTTTACTTCTTCGTTAGTCCATTTTTTCATTGGTTATTCCTCGTTAATGTACGATGGTTAAGTCGTTAATTACGTCGTGTGATAGGTAGGTTATTGTTACTGTTGCTACTCCTTCAGAAGTTGGAAGTTCGGTTGCGAAGCCATGCTCTGTAAGATCAAGGCTATTTTTTGATGCTATTTGTAATCCGTACTCAGATGCCAAGGTCAGGCACGCTACAACAAGGTCACTGGTTGGTAAGTCCAGCTCCCTCGCTAAGTCAGCTATTTCAAGTACTAGTGATTTAGTGTCCATGAGTCGTCCTATGTGTAGCTTTTGGCTACATGTCTGCTGCACGCAGTCACGCGGGATGGGGTGGGTTTGCGGTGTCTGCTACTGGGTCGGATATAAAAAAACCCAACCAGCCTAGACTGATTGGGTTCGGTTAATGCTTAAGCTGAGAGGCGTTCTTTCAGCCGCGCATCGCGGAGCTTTTTGAACTGAGCCATTTTGTCGGTGCGCTCACGATCTTTAAGTTCATCGACTATGGTGTTCATAGCGTCTAGTGCTGAGTTGAATGAGTCGCAACAGTGTGCATTGTTGTCCCAGCTGCCATCTTCCAACCGTACTGCTGGGTTGAAGAAGAACAGGTCGATATCCATTGAGTCACCTACTTCTAAGACAGACAACAATTCTGACTGGGCAATGAACAGTTGTTCGTAGTCCGATTTCACAATGTGGTGGATGTCTTCGTTGGTAGCGTTGACCCCAACAGTGTCGATTGCCCGCTGCGCACCGTCTAAGCCGTAAATACCGACTTCAGCTGCGGCCATCTGATTAGCTACAAACAGCTTGCGGGCGTTCCAGCTTACTTTGTCCATCAACAACTGGAAGAAGTTAATGACTGCCATTACGTGGAAGGGGGCATCCGGCGAGTCGCACTCGATTGCTGCAAGACATATTGCTTCATCGATGCTGGCGTCTGCTGTGATTCGTTTGGCGATGTAGTTAGCTAGGTCACCTTTGTAGCCCTTGCGGTCTGAGATATCTAAGAATGCTTGGGGAAGAAAGCTTGGAGTTTGTGAGTTCATAGTACGTTGTCCTTTGTTAGTGGTTTCTAGATCGTCAAAGCTGATTGATTGGTCATTGTTCATGGTTATTTCTCCGTTGGAAGTTTATTAAAGCTCTTCAGTTTCAAGTTCAAGGGTTGTGGTAAATGCTTGTACTAACTCATCTAGGTCAATGTCTTGCGACTCGTGGTTGGCCATTTGCTGTTCGTTGGCTGTTACCCAAGACCAGTGGTCAACGTTGAATGAAAGCATTGTGTTCATGGCTAGTTCTCCATAGTGATTGAGCGTTATTGCTCACATACATTAACGACCGCTTGCGAGGAACGAGTAAGCGTTATTAATGACTAAATGTTCTATAACCGTGGTCCGTGGTTAGGGTTTAGTTATAGAAGTTAATGTTAATGGTTCGATGTGTACCAGTTATGAGGGTTGTGTACCACCTTGGTACCAGTTGTGTACCAGCTGCAGCCCGCATAAAACCTAGCGGTACCAGTGGTACCAGTCTTTTCTTAACCTTTACTAAGGAAGATAATAAAAATAAGGCTTTTTAGAAATCCCTATTCTGTTAACTGAAAAAGACTGGTACACACGGTACATCTGGTACACAGATCTGTAAGTTATTGATATGTAAAAGGAAAAGTGTGTACCACTTCGTAAGGTATAACTGGTACACACCGGTACACACTGCGTGGCGGACAACGGCCCGTCAACCGTGGACCTTTTTGTACTGTCGAAGGAGCGCCATGTGGTCGTCCCACAGCATTTTGCAGGTGACACCGACCACGAAGCATGCGAAGTAGGTAATCATTGGTCGACCCTCCAGTCGTAGTCTGCGAAAGATTTAACGCGGTGCTGTAGGTGGTACACTACGTTGCGGTATGACTCCGCCTTGCCTTGGAAGAAGTCATTGTCGTGAGGATACTCGGCTGCGTGCTTTTCGTTCTGCTCCGCCATTGTCTTGAACAGGGTTATAACGCTGTGGAGCTCTTGAAGGGTTGCGTTCATTACTTAACCCCCTTGATTCGTGTAGCGCCCCTCGGCCGTGAACGTTGAAGCTCGTCCTCTGGCCAGAAGTACTCGGCTACTAGAGCGCCTAGTGCTAGGGGTAGCATCATAGCTACGATGAATATTAGTAAAAGGAATAAATTGTCCATGATTAGTGCTCCGTTGTTAGAGTGATAGGCGAACAGATGTTAGGTTGTTGCTCGCATTCTGAGTTGTAATCCGCGACAGCTAGAACTGCCGCGATTAGGGTGATGGTTACTAGGTAACAAACGTTGTGTACTACGTTGGCCATGGTTAATGCTCCGTGGTTAAGGTGTATAGAACGACTGCAGATCGGTGTATGCCTGAACAGATTCGTAGGTCTCGATCTGCTCCAGCGATTCACTGGCATCTACCACGAGGAGAGTTATTATGCCGAGCAGTATGTCGCCCGGGTTTTGCTTAGCGTAGGACCATGCCGCGCGTCCGTCGGCCTTGGCCTTGTCCAGCATAGATAGAGTGCTACGGGTGCATGCAAGTTTCATAGGTAATACCTCATAGTTGTAAGCTAACGACCATCGTCAACTTACAAATAACAACGACCGTTCGACGAGGAACGAGTCGACGCTCTTTATGTTTTTGGTTTAGATAGGGGTACCAGAACAAGGTTCCTAAGTACAAAAAGAAAACAAGGTTCCATTTGTTAAGAAAGGGGAGAGGGGGCTGGTAACTATGGAACAGGGAGACAGTGCGTGAGCGATTCAGAAAGGAAAATGAAATTTTTTTTTTTTTAAATTTTTTTCTGCAGCGCTTTATATGTATACCAAACCCTACAATTTTATAGTATAGCCACCACAACAAACTCGCTATATACTCACCTCCCATGAGTAAAACTAAACTATGCACTAGATGCATGAATACGCTCCCAATAGAAAACTTTAAATCCCGCGGAAAAAGTAACGGGGCCGCGTCGTACTGCATGCCTTGCAAGTACAGCGCCAGAAGAAGAGTAGTAAGCGCCACCTATCAGAGTTACCTATCCACGCTGTATTCACAGCTGAAATCTAAAAAACGCGATGGCGACGTAAAAGTAACTTTAGAATTAGAACACCTAATAGCTATGTGGGAAGCGCAAGACGGTAAGTGCGCGTTATCCGGGGTCTCCATGACACACCATAGAGACGGCGAAGGGAGCAAGGATTTTAACGCCTCGCTAGATAGAATTGCCGGAGGCGGCGACTACTCCCCAGAAAATGTCCAGTTAGTATGTTATCGAGTAAATTTAATGCGCCACGTTCTATCAGTTGATATGCTTTACTGGTGGGTGAAAAACATATACAACCACTATTGTGACTGATTATTACGTATACTAATATGGCGATTTATTTATATGCTAGAATTGCTTATTATTGAAGGCTTAGAGCAGGCCATAGTCGGCATCGCGCTAAAAGGGCGCGACCAAGAGGCCATTGTTTACGACTTATCAAAGGTACTATCTATTTTATATGAAAGTGGATTTACGGATGACGAGGTCTACGAGTACTTAGACGGGGTCAACGAAGACGAGTTAGGTCCAGCCGCCCCGATTTTCCTAATGATTGATGAAACTCTGAAGGATGATGTCTCAAGCCAAACCCGATACAGCCAACTCGTCCACTAATATAGACGAGAACCTGCCCCAGACTAGGGCCGAGCTGCAGTCCCATATGCCGTACATGGGCCTGAACCTCGGAGAACTGACCGTGCAGCAAGAAAAACTGGTGCTTTTAATTGCCAGTGGTATGACAATCGCTGCAGCCGGCCGTGGAGCCGGTTACCGAACCTATGACACGGCCCTTGAAGCGTCAAAACGGCCAGCGGTTATGCAAGCGTTGAACTATTACCGTGAACAAATGCGAGAAACTGTGAAATTTACACAGAAAAACGCGCATATTATGTACATGGAGGCTTACAACGCGTCCGCAACAGCTACTGAAATGAAAAACACGGTCGATTCATTGGTAAAGCTGCACGGATTAGCAACCCCGGACAACGCAACGCAGGTAAATATCAATATAAACAACACCAAGCAGCTTGAACGCATGACAGATGAAGAGCTGCTAGAGATAGCTGGTAAAAGTGGCACTTATTTAATCCCAGAAGGAAGCTAATTATGCCCGGACCGTTAGCCCTAGCAGCATACCAAGGCGGCACATAGTTGACCGACGATATTCAAAAGTACGAATGCACTAGGTGCGCTAATTCACACCCCGAAACCCTGTTCTCTGGCGAGGATATGGTGTGCGTTTACTGCAAAGCAGAAGAAGCCGAGTCACTACCCGCCCCCAAGCCGACAGAAAGCGCCGATAACCAACAAGAGCTGTCAGCAAAAGATAAAGCGCAAGCGGAACTAGCCTTACGAATACTCACCCGTAAGCGATTGTTACCTTTTGTTGAGAGGTTCAACCCAGACTACAGCGCTGGGTGGGTACATAAAGACATATGCAGGCGCTTGGAGCAGTTTAGCAAAGACGTTGCTGAGAAGAAAAGCCCACGGTTAATGCTATTTATGCCACCCCGCCACGGTAAAAGTACACTGGCGTCGGTCGCATTCCCAGCTTGGCACCTAGGGCGACACCCAGACCATGAGTTCATATCGTGTTCTTACTCAGGCTCTTTAGCCATGGGGTTCAGCCGCAAAGTACGCCAGCTATTGCGAGAGCCTTCTTATAAAACGGCATTCAAAACCCGACTAGACCCAGATAGTCAGTCGGCAGAAGCGTGGCTAACCACCAGTGGCGGCGGTTTCGTAGCAGCCGGTGTGGGCGGTGGTATCACCGGTAAGGGTGCGCACGTACTTGTAATTGACGACCCAGTAAAAAACCGAGACGACGCAGAGAGCCAGAACAACAGGGATTCGAACTGGGACTGGTACACGTCAACGGCGTATACACGCCTTGCTCCCGGGGGAGGCGTCCTCGTCATTCTTACCCGGTGGCATGACGACGACCTTGCTGGCAGGTTAATTAAAGCAGCGTCCGAGAACGGCGAACAGTGGGAAGTCGTTAACTACCCCGCAAGAGCTGAAGTTGACGAAGAATTTAGGAAGGCTGGAGAAGCCCTTCATCGAGAACGCTACGACGAAGAGGCCTTAGCCCGGATTGAAAAGGCAGTTGGCCCAAGAGACTGGTCCGCTTTGTACCAACAAAACCCGGTGGCCGATGACGGAGATTATTTCTCGCGGTCTATGATCCAGTACTACGATCCAGATGATATTGATATGGATCGTATGAAGTTCTACTGCTCATGGGACTTAGCTATTGGTAAGCGGGACAGGAACGACTACTCCGTGGGTATGGTTGTAGGCGTCGATGAGCAAGAACAGTTGTTCATTGTTGACTGTGTACGGGGCAGGTTCGACGGCTTTGAGTTGGTAGAACAGATCCTAGACTTATATGAAATTTGGCGACCGTCTATAATTGGCATTGAGAAAGGCCACATCGAGATGGCGCTAGGGCCGTTCCTAGAAAAACGGGTGCGGGAACGAGGGCTGTACGAAGCCTATTTTAAGGATTTAAAGACAGGTAAAAGAGATAAAGAGGCCAGAGCACGCGCAATTCAAGGCAGAATGCAGCAAGGCATGGTATATTTCCCCCGTGACGAGGCTTTTACCGGGCCATTAGTAGCGGAATTATTGCGTTTCCCTAACGGGACACACGATGACCAAGTGGACGCATTAGCATGGATAGGCCTCATGATGACGGAGTTTGCAGTCTACTCGGCACCAGTTATACACGAGTACTCGTGGAGAGATAGACTAAACCACATGCTAAAAGGCCCAACTAGGTCTAAATCAGCGATGAGATCATAGCCATGAAAAGCAGCGAAGAGCAAGAAGTAGCCTCAAAACAGTGGGATAGGTACACACGGGCCCGCGATAACGGCCACCTAGAATACATTGATATGGCCAAAAAGTGCGATGCCTTCTATCGCGGTGAGCAGTGGGACGAAGACGACGTTGCGGCTTTAGACTCTGAAGGTCGTCCGGCCCTAACTATTAATACTATATTGCCCACAGTAAACACTGTGCTCGGTGAGCAGTCCACCCGACGTGCAGACGTTCGCTTTAAGCCTCGCCGCGGTGGGGACGAGGAGACTGCTAACGTCCTAACAAAACTATACATGCAGATTGCTGATAACAACAAGTTAGACTGGGTTGAGCAGCAGGTGTTTAGCGACGGCTTAATCCTAGACGGTCGCGGGTTCTTCGACGTCCGCATGGACTTTAGTGACCACGTAGAGGGGGAGATACGGATCACGGCTAAAGATCCGTTGGACATCCTAATAGACCCAGACGCCAAGGACTACGATCCTAAAACTTGGAACGAAGTGTTCGAAACTAAGTGGATGACTCTAGACGAGATTGAAGAGCTATACGGCAAAAAGAAAGCCGAGGATCTGCGATTTGTTGCCGAGAACGGTAATAGTTTTGGCCGCGACTCCATTGAGTACGAAGAAAACCGGTACGGCGACTTGGACTCCTCTGATGATTACTTAGGTGCGGGTATCCCGGGAGACGACGAATACCGCAACGTGCGATCACTACGGGTTATCGAGCGCCAGCACAAGCGCATGAAGCGCGTAGATTGCTTCGTCGACCCAAACACTGGAGACCAAAGGGACGTCCCCGAAGAATGGTCCGACCGTAAAGCCAAAAAGTTCGCCAAGCAGTACGGCCTAGACATCATATCTAAGGTTAAGAGAAAAGTGCGTTGGACAGTTACTTGCGATCAGGTAGTTCTGCACGACGACTGGTCTCCCTACAACGACCTGACCATTGTCCCGTATTTCGCGTATTTCCGCCGCGGCCGGCCATTCGGTATGGTGCGTAACCTGCTATCCCCCCAAGAGCAGCTAAACAAGATCGCTAGCCAAGAGCTGCACATAGTCAACACCACCGCCAACAGCGGATGGATGGTCGAGAGCGGCTCACTAATCGGTATGACCGCTGATGACCTTGAGGAGCACGGTGCAGAGACAGGGCTCGTCCTAGAATACAATCGCGGGTCTAACCCGCCAGTTAAGATCCAACCAAACCAGATACCAACCGGGCTAGATCGCATTAGCCAAAAAGCCCAGATGAACATCAAGTCTATCTCGGGCGTGAATGACTCCATGCTTGGGACGGACGGCGCAGAAGTGTCAGGGGTTGCTATTCAGGCCAAGCAGAACCGTGGCGTCGTAATGATTCAGGTTCCGCTAGATAACCTACGTAAAGCTCGCCATTTCCTAGCAGAAAAAATATTAGACTTAGTGCAAGCGTTTTACACAGAGCAGCGGATCATAATGATCACTAACGAAGACTCTCCGCTTAAAACCCGCGAGCCACTAGTAGTTAATCAGATGACCCCCGAAGGGCGAGTAGTTAACGACATCACGCTTGGCGAGTACGACGTTATTATCAGCACAGCTCCAGCACGAGATTCGTTCGACGAAGTACAGTTCGCAGAGGCCTTGAACCTACGACAGGTGGGTGTGTCTATCCCAGACGATGCCATCATCGAGTACTCTCATTTAGCTCGCAAGCAAGAGCTAGCGCAACGCGTACGCCAGTTAACTGGTCAGGAGCCACCAACTCCAGAGCAAGCAGAGATGATGGCGTTCCAGCAACAAGCCGCTATGCAGAAGTTGCAGCTTGAGATAGCTGAAATGCAGGCCAAAGTACAGAATATGCAGTCAGACACAGCGCTGAACGTGGCTAAGGTGCAGGATATGGCCGAAGTAGAACCACAGATGCGCATTGCAGATATGCAGCAGAAGCTTGGCATTAAGATGCAAGAGCTAGAGCTACGTCGTGAGTTGGCGGCCCTTACCAACCAGACTCGTACTAGCCAACAGGAAACTCAAGCGGCGGCGCGAATTGCTTCGACCGCTATGCAAACTGCTGCACGGAAGTCGCAGCAACCAAAGCGGGTAGACGTACCTAACGTACGTACGCCCGAAGGCCTACAATAGGAGATTACCTATGCCGAAGAAAGAGCAGGAAGCCGAGAAAGGGTTCGACCAAGTGTTCGACGTTATGCCCGGGGCTGACAAAGACACTGAGGTAGTTGAGTCCGTAGACATGAACTTTGGCCTAGGCGACGAACCGGTCGCAGAGGTTGAAGAAGTTGAGGACGACGCACCAGAAACGCAAACTCTTGATGAGGAGCAAGTCGAAACCCCACAAGCCGTCGAGGACGACGCTGATGACGACGCTGACGATACAGTAGCCGAAGTAGAGGCAGAGGCAGAGGCAGAGGCAGAGCCCGAACCCGAACCGGCCAAGAAAGACCACATGGTCCCTAAGTCCCGGCTTGATGAGGTACTTGCGAAGCAAAAAGCGCTGCAGAAGCAGTTGGATGACCTGAAAAAGGCCCAGCAGCCGGCCGAAGATGCTCCAGCGGCATATGATTTCTCCGTAAAAGAGGTTGAGTACCAGAATCTCCTGTTAGACGGCGAGTCCGAGAAAGCAGCCGCCCTACGGCAAGAGATACGAGCAGCAGAGCGTACTCAAATGGAGTATGAGTTAACCCAAAAAGTCACGCAAACTGTAGCCCAGAACCAACAAGCTACTGCTTTACAGCAGGCTGCTTCTGAACTTGAGGCTAATTTCCCGGTATTTGACCAGAATTCTGCTGAGTACAACGCCGAGTACACGCAGGAAACTATCGAGCTACGTGACGCATTTATCATGCAAGGCTACGACGCCGTTGATGCCCTATCTAAAGCAGCAAAGTTCGTAGTAAAAAGCTATGATTTGGACTCTTCACCAGCCCTAGCAACTGGTACACTAGATGGTACAGCGGCACCGAAGGCGCAGAGCGTAGACGAAGTGGCTAAAAAACGAGCAGAAGTAGGTAAGAAACTAAAAGCAGCTAAGGCTCAACCGCCAGAATTACCCGGCGAAAGCTCTGCAGCGCGAGGAGAGAAGGGGCTTGACCTGCTAAACATGACTGAGTCAGAGTTTAACGCCTTGCCAGAGGGCACTCTGCGTAGGCTGAGAGGGGATATCCTGTAATGCCAACCAAAAAAGATCCCCGGCTCGAAAGGGCCGGCGTTTCTGGGTACAATAAGCCCAAACGTACTCCTAGCCACGCTAAAAAGTCACACATAGTAGTGGCTAAAGAGGGTGATCAGGTTAAGACTATTCGCTTTGGCCAGCAGGGGGTGAAAACCAACCAGACCGCTGGTCAACGCGAGGCATTTAAATCGCGCCACGCTAAGAACATCAAGAAAGGAAAAATGTCTGCAGCTTACTGGGCGGACAAAGTAAAATGGTCGCCTAGTAAAACGAAGTCCCCCTCTACTAAATGGAAAAAAGGAAGCTGATATGAAACCTTGCGCAGGATGTCCAACCCCAGCTAAGTGCAAGAAAGCCGGGAAATGCATGAAGTCGTCTAGGCCTAAGCCAAAGTCTAAGTCGCTTGCCAAGCCTAAAAAACGCGGCTATTAATGGCCCGTAAAGACGAAGCAAAATGGAAGCGTATAGTCGCATCCGTAAAGGCTGGTACAAAAGGTGGCAAAGCTGGGCAATGGAGCGCCCGTAAAGCCCAATTAGCCACGCAGCGTTACCAGAAGTCTGGCGGCGGCTATACTGGCGCTAAAACAAAAGCGCAGAAAGACCTCTCTAAGTGGACCAAAGAAGACTGGGGTACTAAGTCAGGTAAACCGAGTACACAGGGTAAGAAGGCTACTGGTGAAAGGTACTTGCCGAAAAAGGCTAGGGAGTCGCTTTCAAGTAAGGAATATGCTGCCTCCTCTAGGAAAAAACGCGCCGACACCAAAGCCGGTAAGCAGTTTTCGTCTCAGCCAAAGAAGATTGCTAAAAAGACAGCTAAATACAGATAGATATTGCTAAAAGTAATTAGCAGAGCTAATATACAAGTAACACTCGTCCGTCAGAACGATATTTGACCGTGCCGTACACGTAAAACACGAACCCTCGCCTGCACAAGGCGTTAAACCTGCCGAGGTCGCGCCTCGTTAATAAGCGCTAAGACGTATATCCACGATACGGGTAAACGGATTAGCCGCTCCTAAAGTCGGCTGTTAGACTGGGCATAAGCCCTTTATACTTAACATTAAACGCATCTATGGAGGCCTATCATGGCTTTAACTAACTTTGCGTCGCTGACTTCCGAACAGCTTACTGCTTGGAGCCGCGACTTCTGGCGTGTTGCCCGCAACATGTCTTTCGTAAACCAATTTGCTGGAACTGGCTCTAACGCCATGGTTCAGCGAGTTACTGAACTCACTAAGTCTGACAAAGGCACACGCGCTGTTCTTACTCTGCTTGCAGACATGACTGGCGACGGTGTAACTGGTGACAACACTCTGGAAGGGAATGAAGAAGCTCTCCGAAGCTACGACATTTCTATTGAGCTTGATCAGCTGCGATTTGCAAACCGCATCGCCGGCCGATTGGCTGACCAGAAGTCAGTAGTCAACTTCCGTGAGACCAGCCGCGATATGCTTGCATACGCGATGGCTGATCGTATGGACCAGCTGGCATTCTTGTCACTCGCTGGTGTCGCATATACTCACAAGACAAACGGTGCTCTTCGCCCAACTTCAGGTACTAATGGACTTGAACTGGTCGACTTAGCATTTGCTAGTGACGTATCTGCACCTACTGCTAACCGTCACCTTCGCGTAAGCGGTAACAACATTGTTACTGGTGACACCACTGCAGTAACTGCTACTGACAAGTTGGCCTACAAGAACATTGTAGAGCTGAAAGCCTTCGCTAAGGACAACTACATTCGTGGTCTCCGCGGCACCGGCAACCAAGAAGTATTCCACATGTTTGTCACTCCTCAACAGATGGCGGACCTTAAGTTGGATACAGACTTCTTGGCAAACGTACGCAACGCAGGTGTGCGTGGCCCAGACAACCAGCTATTCTCAGGTTCTGCTAGCTTGATGGTAGATGGCGTGATGATCCACGAGTTCCGACACGTTTTCAGCACTGAAGGTGCTACTACTGGTACTTCCTCTGAAGCTGGTGATCCCGGCTACAAGTGGGGTGCAGATGCAGACGTAGTTGGCGCACGCGCATTGTTCTGCGGTGCACAAGCTCTTGCAATGGCCGACATTGGCATGCCAGAGGTTGTTGAAGATACTTTCGATTATGATAACCAAGCTGGTATCTCAATCGGCAAGATCTTCGGCCTACGTAAGCCTAAGTTCCAAAGCGACTACAACGGTAGCGTTGAGGACTTCGGCGTAGTGTGTTTAGATACTGCTCAGTGATTATGATAGCCCCCTTCGGGGGGCTTTTTTGTAGGAGACTATATATGGGTGCTAATACTAGACGCAATCAAAAAATGGCGGCCGCAAAGCCTAAACCTAAAGTGACTGTGGCTGCGAAACCTAAACCTAAACCTAAAGTGGCTGTGGCTGCGAAACCTAAACCTAAAGCGACTGTGGCTGCGAAACCTAAAGAGCGCGTAAACGCTGAACAGTATCAAACCGCTTTTAGCGACGCTTTCGCCCGCGCAAAGAAAAGAAACTCCTATGGCTTTTCTTTTGACGGTAAATACTACCTCACTAACAGGAAGTGATAGATAGGATATCTTATGAAAGTTGTCTCAGACAAACCATTACGCGTAGTTACTATGGGCGGAACAGCGGTAGTTTTCCAACCCGGAGTTACTCGCGAAGTCGGTGAGGCCATTGGTTTCGCGGCTATCCAGATGGGAGCTAGGCAGGTAGAATCGCCAGTTAGGGAAGCCGCCACGAGTCAAACACCCGTGGAGACAAGCGAACCAAAGAATAGTAAGTCGCTGGTGGAAGTCCTTAATGATTTAATTGATAAGGCAGACCCAGAAGATTTTAAAGCGGATGGTACCCCAAAAGCCGCCGCAGTTAACAAAGCCGCCGGTAGAACGGTGCGTACTGATGAAAGAGAGCAGGCTTGGGAGCAGGCTCTTAACTCGTGAAGAGGCTAAAACATGACTGTAACAGTACAAAGCGTACTTGATAGAGTACAAACTACACTTCAAGACACTACAGGCGTTCGGTGGCCCGTAACAGGCGAACTAGTACTGTGGATAAACGACGCACAGCGGGAGATAGCCCTGCTAAAGCCAGATGCGTCCGCCGTAAACGAGACTATAACTTTAGTCGACGGGACTAAACAGAGTATCCCGTCTACGGGTAATCGCCTGCTACGAGTAGTACGCAACATGTCCGCCGCTTCAGACGGCGTTGGCCGTAGATCAGTGCGCATTGTAAGCCGAGAAATACTAGACGCCCAGACACCCGACTGGCATGACCCCAGCGTTCCCGGCGACGCCGCTCACGGGTCAATAATAAAGCATTACGTATACGACGAAGCAGACCCACGCAGTTTCTACGTGTACCCCGGAGTAGCCGCTACATTTCCTGCTTATATAGAAATCGT
>Ga0209771_1000200_pt1 | contig 38775 bp, 39 predicted proteins | sample SaaInl59LU_5_DNA_FD_184639 | JGI IMG/M metagenome (GOLD analysis project Ga0209771, IMG submission 184639) | Marine microbial communities from expanding oxygen minimum zones in the Saanich Inlet - ESP_59LU_5_DNA (SPAdes) (version 2) | ecosystem: Environmental > Aquatic > Marine > Intertidal zone... | reverse complement strand
CAGCTTCGCCGCAGCCCTAACCTATGCCCCATGGCGCGTGCCACCCGCATTTTCATCAGGGCCAAGCGGAGATTTGGAGCATCAGCATGGTGACATTCTCAGCCAACCTTGGCTTTCTTTGGGCTGATCTGCCCCTGCCCGCCGCCATTCGCGCCGCCAAAGCCGCGGGATTTGACGCCGTGGAATGCCATTGGCCTTACGCCACGCCGCCGGCGGAGATCACAGCCGCCTTGAAGGACACAGGGCTTGAAATGTTGGGGCTGAACACGCCAAAGTCTGCTGGCGGCATTGGCCGGTTTGGCCTCAGCGCCCTGACGGGACATGAAGCTTTGGCGCGGGCGGTTATTGACCAATCTTTGGGTTTTGCCGCCGAGATCGGGGCGCGCAGCCTGCATGTGATGGCAGGCATGGCCTCAGGAGCTGCAGCGCAGGCAAGCTTTTGCACAGCGCTCTCCCATGCGTGCCATCAGGCTCAGCAAGGTGGCATGACGATTTTGATCGAACCTCTCAACCGCCACGATGCGCCGGGATATTTCCTCAACAGCTTGGCACAGGCAGAAGAGATTATCACATCCGTCAATCATCCAAACCTCAAATTGATGTTTGATTGCTATCATGTCGGCCGTACCGAGGGAGATGTCATCGCCCAATTGCAGGCGCGCCTCCCCCTCATCGGCCACATTCAATTTGCCTCCATACCCAACCGAAAAAGTCCCAATCAAGGCACGTTGGACTATACGGAGGTTTTTGCCGCCCTGGACAGGCTCGGTTGGAGCCGTCCCTTAGGCGCCGAATACCACCCCGATGGGGCCACCGGTAACAGTCTGGATTGGATGAATAAATACAAGCCTAAGCCCTCTGCATAACGCCATTTCAACACAGATATGCGGGCAGATGCAGCTGGGGCTTGCCACCGGGAAAACTGTTATGGCTGGGTAACCGGAGTGTGCAGAGGTCTTTATTATAGGGCCCGTTCAGGAGCACAGGCATATTAATCAACCTGTGTTTATTGTGCGTTGGGCGGTCAGATGGTGCTGTGAGAGAGGATTGAACTCTCGACCTCACCCTTACCAAGGGTGTGCTCTGCCACTGAGCTACCACAGCATCTGATGGGCGATTTAGACAGTCTTGGGCCTGGGCGCAAGTCCAAGAATGGGCAAAATCCGCAGAATATCGCCCGAAGCCACAACAAAGCGTTCCGGCGTCTGGACCGCAGGCAAAGCTTAAGTTAAGCCATCGAAATGGCAGACAAACACAAATCGACCCCGAAGTCGGCCCAATCTGAGCGTGAAGCGCGCTTGAAGGCGGCCTTGAAGGCGAATATGGGCCGCCGTAAGGCGCAGGCGCGGGCGCGCGCGCGAGACGATGGAACCGACAAAAAGGACAGGTGAATGGATTCGATTTTGGTAACCGGCGGCAATGCGCTGAATGGAGAAATCCCCATTGCTGGCGCAAAAAACGCCTGCTTGACCTTGATGCCCGCCACTTTGCTCAGTGAAGAGCCCATAACTTTGACCAATGCGCCGCGCCTATCAGATATCAAAACCATGGGGGCCCTGCTTGAGAGCCTCGGGACAGAAGTCACCTCCATGCAGGACGGCAAGGTTTTAACCATGTCCTCCCACAACCTCGACAATTTGACCGCCGATTATGATATTGTGCGCAAAATGCGCGCATCTATTCTCGTGCTCGGCCCGATGTTGGCGCGCGCGGGGCAGGCGGTGGTTTCTCTGCCCGGCGGCTGTGCCATTGGCGCGCGACCGGTTGATTTGCACCTCAAAGCGATGGAAGCGCTGGGGGCACAGATTGAATTGCGCGACGGTTATGTCCACGCCAAAGCGCCGCAAGGTTTGAAAGGCGCCGTAATCGAATTTCCCTTCGTCTCTGTTGGCGCGACAGAAAATGCGCTTTTGGCCGCGACATTGGCCCAAGGCACAACCGTATTGAAACAGGCGGCGCGTGAACCCGAAATCGTTGATCTTGCCGAGTGCCTTATTGCTATGGGCGCGCAGATTGACGGGCATGGCACTTCCACCATTACCATTCAGGGGGTGGACCGGCTGCATGGGGCCACCCATCCGGTTGTGACTGACCGTATTGAGCTTGGCACCTATATGCTGGCCCCTGCGATAACCGGCGGCGAAGTGGAATGTCTGGGTGGAAAAATTGAGCTTGTCGCCGCTTTTTGCGAGAAACTGGATGAAGCAGGCCTGAGCGTGGAGCAAACCCAACGGGGCCTCAAAGTGAAACGCACAAATGCAGATATCAAGGCCATAAACGTGACCACCGAACCCTTCCCCGGGTTTCCGACGGATTTGCAAGCCCAGATGATGGCGCTGCTGTGCACGGCAAAGGGAACCTCTGTTTTGGAGGAGAAAATATTTGAAAACCGCTTTATGCATGCGCCCGAACTGGGCCGCATGGGGGCGCAGATTGAGGTGAATGGCGGCATGGCGACGGTCACCGGCGTGGAGCGCCTCAAAGGGGCGCCGGTCATGGCCACGGATCTGCGCGCCTCGGTGTCTTTAATCCTGGCCGGCCTTGCGGCAGAAGGCGAGACCCTGGTCAACCGCGTCTACCATCTCGACCGCGGCTATGAGCGGGTGGAAGAAAAACTTAGCAATTGTGGCGCTAAAATTGAACGGATCAAAGGCCGATGAGTGATGCCCGCTTTGAAGATGGTATGGACAAGCCTCTGCGCTTGATCGCCTTTGATGCGGAAGATTTACAAGTGGTCTCCGCGATGACCCAAGATGCGGTCTGGCCCGCGGCGCAAATGGCCTGGCACAGCAAAGAGCGTCGGTTTGCAGTGCTGCTCAACCGCTTCCGCTGGGAAGCGCACAGCGCGTCCCAGGCCGAGCGCGTGCAATCTGTTTTGAGCTTTGAGGATGTCAAAGCAGTACAAACCCAAGGGTTTGATCAGAGGGATTCAGATCTGATCCTGAGCCTGCTCAGCATCACATTCATCCCGGCGACAGATGGAACGGGCACTTGCCTGCTCACTTTGGCCGGCGATGGCGCGATACGGCTTGAGGTGGAAGCGCTGGAAGCCGGCCTTCGCGATGTAACACGCCCCTATGTCTCCCCAGCCAAACGCGCGCCCAGCCATGAATGACCTAAAGAGATCGGCTTGAGGCTTGAGCGACATCGCGCTAAGTCAGGACAATCTTGGGGGATCGAATGCCACAAACTCTGAATATCAATCAGGCGGATTTTGAAGCCTGCTTTCTGGACTTACTGACCGCGAAGCGGGAGGACAGCCCGGATGTGGATGCCATTGTTGCGGATATCATCGCAGATGTGCGCGCCCGCGGAGATGAAGCGGTCATCGAGCTGACCGAAAAATTTGACCAGCTTAATCTGACGCCCGACACTTTGGCCTTTTCGCGCGAAGAGATCATGGCCCATTGCGCAACCGTGCCCACCGTCGAACGCGAGGCGCTGGAATTGGCCGCAGATCGCATTCGTGCCTATCACGCCCGGCAATTGCCGCTCGATGCCCAATGGGAAGATGAAACTGGTGCGCAATTGGGCTGGCGCTGGACTGCGGTATCGGCCGCGGGTCTTTATGTGCCAGGGGGGCTGGCCTCCTATCCCTCTTCCGTGTTGATGAACGCAATTCCTGCCAAAGTGGCCGGGGTTGAGCGGCTGGCAATTTGCGTTCCAACGCCAAATGGGGTGACCAATCCGCTGGTGCTTTTGGCCGCGCATATCGCCGGGGTCGATCAGATTTACCGCATTGGCGGGGCGCAGGCCATCGCGGCTTTGGCCTATGGAACCCAGACGATCGCCCCGGTCGATAAAATCACCGGGCCCGGCAATGCATTCGTCGCCGCTGCCAAGCGGCGGGTCTTTGGCAAAGTCGGTATTGATATGATCGCCGGCCCCTCCGAAATCCTCGTGATCGCCGATGGGGATAATGACCCGGCCTGGGTCGCAACAGATTTGCTCAGCCAAGCGGAACATGACGAAAGCGCGCAATCCATTTTGATCACCGATGATGCGGCATTCGGTGAAAGGGTGATGCAGGAAGTCACCCGGCAGTTGGAAACTTTGGAACGCCGCGCGATTGCGGGTGCATCTTGGCGCGATTTTGGTGCGGTGATTGTGGTCAATGATATGGCAGAGGCCGCGGCCCTGTCCAATCGGCTCGCGCCTGAGCATCTGGAACTCTGCGTCGCGGATGCCGACGGTTTGGCGGCGCAGATCACCCATGCGGGCGCAATTTTCCTCGGCGCTTGGACGCCAGAGGCAATCGGGGATTACATTGGCGGGCCCAATCATGTGCTGCCAACGGCACGGTCCGCGCGATTCTCCTCCGGCCTCTCTGTCATGGATTTCGTCAAGCGCACCACTTTGACCAAAATGACCCCGGCTTCTTTGGCTGCCATCGGTCCTGCTGCTGAGGTTTTGGCCATTTCTGAAGGCCTTGAAGCGCATGGATTGTCAGTGCGCGCGCGGTTAGATAAACTGAATAGATAATGAGCTACATTTCAAAAATATCTCTGGACGACAGCAATCTCCCGCCCCCCACTCCTGAAATTGATCAAGAGCGGAAGGTGGCGATTTTTGATCTCTTGGAGGGCAACAGCTTTGCCTTACCGGCCCGGGACGGAACCGCGCCACCCAACGGGCCGTATCGGTTGGAGCTGTCCATACGCGACCGGCGCCTGGTTTTTGATCTCACCACAGAAGCGAAAGAGAAAGCCGCTGAATTTCACCTATCCCTTGGCCCCTTCCGCCAGGTTGTTAAAGACTATTTTCAAATTTGTGAAAGCTACTTTGAAGCGGTGAAGACCCTTCCCCCCAGCCAGATTGAAACCATCGACATGGCCCGGCGTGGAATTCACAACGAAGGCGCGCGGGTCTTGCAAGAGCGCCTCAATGGCAAAGCCGATATTGATGAACAGACGGCGCGCCGCCTGTTCACCCTTATTTGCGTTTTGCATTTCGGGGGATAGCTGAAATGTCGCGGCTTCCCCAATCCGTCTTGTTTTGCTGCGACCACAATGCTGTACGCTCTCCCATGGCGGAAGGCCTGATGAAGAAATTCTATGGCCATGAAACCTATGTGCAATCAGCTGGTGTTTTGGCCGATATGGATGTTGATGGATTTGCCATTGCCGTTTGCGCTGAACTCGGGATTGAGCTGGCACGGCACAAGACACGGTCCTTTGACGAAATGCAAAAATTGGGTGATGAGCTCTCTTCGTTTGATCTCATCGTCGCGCTCTCCCCCGCCAGCCAACGTGAGGCAGAAGAGATTACACGCTTTTACGCGCTGCAAGTCGAATATTGGCCGATCATGGATCCAACCGCCACGGGCGAGAGCCGCGACCAAAAGCTGGACGCCTATCGTCAGGCCCGAGATCAGATCATTGAGCGACTGATTGCAAAATTTGGCCCCCCAAAAGAGAGCATCTCGGCACCGTAACAGGCCATGGCGCGCACCGATTTCGGTGATTCTTCATCTTTGCGCCGCCCCCAAGCAGGGTAAACCGTTTAAATTCACGCCTCAAAGATGCGATTTCGCAGAATTTACGCGGAATCTGACTTGAAAAATTGTGCAACTCCGCTCATTTAAGGGCACGCTTGGCATTAGGTCAGGCTTTTTTGAAGGAGAGACCATGGCGAAGGAAGAACCACTCGAATTTCCCGGTGTCGTAAAGGAGCTCTTGCCTAACGCGACGTTTCGGGTTGAGCTGGAAAATGGCCATGAGATCGTTGCCACAATGGCGGGCAAAATGCGCAAAAACCGAATTCGGGTTTTGACCGGCGATAAGGTACAAGTTGCGATGACCCCCTATGATTTGTCTAAAGGACGGATCAATTACCGCTTCAAGTAAACAACTGATCTTGGGATCAGGAAGCCCCCGCCGGCGTGAATTGCTGGCGGTCTTGGGCCTGCACCCGGCTGACGTGCGCGCGCCGGATGTGGATGAAACCCCGCGAAAGGGTGAATTGCCGCGCAGCTATTGTAACCGCATCACAGCCTCCAAGGCCGAAGCCTTGCCTGCAGCTGCAGATGAGATCATTCTATGCGCAGACACCACGGTTGCGCTGGGGCGCCGCATCATGGGCAAACCGGCCGATAAAGAGGAGGCGCGCGCCTTCCTGCAAAAGCTCTCAGGCCGCCGTCATAAGGTCATCACCGCCGTGGCCGTTAAGACCGCTGAGCGGATGTGGCAAAAAGATGTGGTCTCAACCGTGCAAATGAAACGCCTCTCGTCGCAAGAGCTTGAGAGCTATCTCGCCACAGGGGACTGGCAGGGCAAGGCCGGCGCTTATGCCATCCAGGGGCCCGCGGGGGCGTTCATCCCTTGGATTTCCGGCTCCTACCAGGCAATCATGGGATTGCCCCTGCCGGAGACCGCGCAGCTGTTGCAGGCCGCCGGGCTGCGTATTTGGGAGACATCATGAAGGGCAAGCAAGTTGTTTTGGGGCACATTGGCAAGGTCAAGGTCGCGGCACTTTTGGTCGATGGGATCTTGCAGGATGTTCTGGTCGAAGATCTCAATCGCCTGCCCCTCGGCAGCGTTTTGCGCGCTGTCGTCGATCGCCCGGTCAAGGGTATTGGCGGCGTGATCCTTCGCCTGCCCAATGGCACGGGGTTCTTGAAGAAGGCCAAAGGATTGGCCCCGGGTCAGACCCTCACGGTGCAAACATCTGGCTTTGCCGAAGAGGACAAGGCCGATCCGGTCACCCAAAGAATTTTGTTCAAAAGCCGTTATGCGATTGTCACTCCGGATCAACCCGGCCTGAATATCTCGCGGCAAATCGCCTCTGATGATCTGCGCGATACGCTCACGCTCCTGGCCAAATCCGCAATGGAAGGCTCAGATATGGGGCTTATCATCCGCAGCGCTGCGGCGGCGGCTGACCTCGAGGCCATTGCTGAAGACATTCACACCATGCGCACCACCGCCGAGACCATCGCCGCGGAAACTGGGCAAGACCCCGAGGTTCTGCTTGAAGGTGATGACCCGCATCTGCAGGCTTGGCGTGAATGGTCGGATGTGACAGATGTGCTGACCGCCGATGATGATCTTGAGGGCAGTGGAGCTTTGGATCAAATCGAGGCTGCACAGCAGGCTTGGGTTCCGCTGGGCACGGGCGGCATGTTCATCGAGCGCACACGCGCCATGATCACGGTCGACATCAACACCGGCACGGACCTTTCGCCCGCAGCGGCGCTTAAGGTCAACCTGACCGCAGCGAAAGATCTGCCGCGCCAATTGCGCCTGCGAGGGTATTCAGGGCAAATCGCAATTGATTTTGCGCCGATGAGCAAAAGAGATCGCAAACCAATCGAAGTGGCCCTGCGCGCCGCATTGCGCAGCTGCCCCGTGGCCACGGAATTTGTCGGCTGGACCCCATTGGGCCACGGCGAGCTGAAACGCAAACGTGAGCGCCCTGTGGTGCAAGATGTCCTGACATGACTTGCCCCATCTGCAAACAGCCCACCGAAGCCCAGCACCGCCCCTTTTGCTCGGCACGGTGCAAAGACCTTGACCTCAGCAAATGGTTGATTGGCGGCTATGTGATTGCAAATGATGATGAAAGCGAAGGTTCCGAAGTTGAAAGTGAGGCGGGTGAACCAGAGGTCTAGGCACGCAGCATCACCCGCCAAGACAAAGGGCTGCGCATTGGAAATCCTGCATATTTTATTTTCGAGCTTTTTGCAGAGAAAATCCACGGAATCGGCTGGACAGTCCCCAGCGGGTCGCCTAAATACGCCTCAGCCTCGAGGAAGATCCTCACCCATGCCCGGGTAGCTCAGGGGTAGAGCAGTGGACTGAAAATCCTCGTGTCGGTGGTTCAAATCCGCCCCCGGGCACCATTTTAAAATAATTATATCAATAAGTTAAACGCGATCTGGAGCGGTTTCGGATTTATCCCATTTTCGCGGGGTAACATTTGGGTACCAAGCCTAATTTGGCGCAGTTAAAATTTATGAGATAAATAGAGGCGAATTACCCTTTGGATTCTCTGCCGTCTTGAGATATTTTGCGCCATATTTGAAAGGGTGTAGGAAGTGGACAAGTCCAAACGCTTAAAGATATTATTGGAAAAAGGTTATTTCCCCTCTGAATTACCTCCTCCGTTTGTGACTCATCCTTTGGCAAAATTTAGATCAAGTATTTTGCGTCAATGGGACGACGTAGATGGTGTACCCAAAACCAAATTCGAAACATATTCTGTACCGAGAGTTGGCAATAGAAGACGTAAGCTAGCTATTACAAATCCGATCTCTCAGACACTTCTTTCAAAGGCTATCGCGGACAATTGGATTGAAATTAGACAGTTTGTTGGGAGTTCGAGAATCGCTCTAGATACTCCCAATCTTGCTGAAAATCAGAGCCGAGCAATTCCTAAACCAGACTTTAATCAAATTAAATTCAAGCGCCTAGAAACAAAGGCGCGGCACGCACACATTTTGGTTTCGGATATTTCTCGATTTTATGGTACGATTTACTCGCACACTTTGCCCTGGGCGCTTCATACTAAGGACCATTGCAAATCAAACATAAATAACAATGCGGTTATGCAGAACTTGCTCGGTGACAAACTTGATAGGCTGGTTCGAAAAGGTCAATACAATCAAACGATTGGAATGCCAATTGGACCCGATACTTCGCGAATATTGTCTGAGATAATTGCCGTTGGAATTGAAAAAAAATTATTGATCTGTCCGGATTAGAAGAGGATCGTGTGTTTCGATACGTTGATGACTGGTTTGTGGGATTTGACAACGCAGGTCAAGCAGAGGACTCGGTTTCTATGCTTTGTAAAGCGTGCTCTGAATACGAGATGGAATTGAACGATGAGAAAACTCGGGTTGTAGATCCATTTGAACCAAGCTGATCACCATCGGCGGCAGTCTGAACCTGTTTGAACACTCCGTGGCCGATATTCGCAAAATCGCCGATGAAGTCGGCGCGAAGGTGATGTTCGACGCCGCCCACCAATGCGGGATCATCGCTGGGCGGGCCTGGTCGAACCCTTTGGAGGAAGGTGCCCATTTCATGACCATGAGCACTTACAAAAGCCTTGGGGGGCCGGCCGGGGGACTGATCGTCACGAGGGATGCCGAAATTGCAAAGAGGCTGGATGCCATCGCCTTCCCTGGGATGACTGCTAATTTTGACGCTGCAAAAACGGCCGCTTTGGCCTTGACCATGCTGGATTGGCGAGAGTTCGGGCAAGCCTATGCCAAAGAGATGATCGCAACCTCGCAAGCATTGGCGCGCGCATTGGAGGCCGAAGGCGTGCCTGTCTTTGCCGGAGCCAAAGGATTTACCCATTCGCATCAGTTCGCCGTTTTGGCTGAACCCTTTGGGGGCGGGCAAGCGGCGTCTAAAATGCTGCGACCGAACGGCTTTCTTGCTTGCGGCATTGGGCTTCCCCTGGCGATGGTTGATGGCGATATGAACGGGTTGCGCATTGGCACGCCGGAACTGGTCCGCTGGGGCATGACGACGGCAGACATGGCTCCGCTCGCGGCGTTAATCGCGCGTGCTCTGCGCGGCGAGCCGGTGGGTGACGAGGTGGCGTCATGGCGGCGCGGCTTCAAAAAACTTTGCTTTGTTCACTGAGAGGGTGAGCCGCGATTTGTGCGGTCTTCACGCAGGGCGGCTAGGTCAGCATAGGCGCCTTTGCGCTCTTTTGAGCTTGTTGCGTAAAGCTGTGTGAGGGGCCGGCGCCTTGTCCTCTAGAGCGAGGGCAGCTGTCCTGCGCGCAGTTAAACCCGATAGGCCGCCGGCAGATTATATGTCTAGGATCCGGACTGAGAAAACTCTAACCTAGGCGCGAGCACAGGTGCGTAAACGGTTTTATGAAAGACAGATCCATATGAAAAAATTGGGGCTCGATGCTACGGATATTCGCATATTAAGTGCCGTTCAACAGCATGGGCACCTCAGCAAGACCCGTCTTGCAGAGCTGGTGAACCTCTCGCCCACCCCGTGTTGGGCGCGGCTTGATCGTTTGAAGTCGGCGGGAATTCTGCGCGGCTATCACGCCGATATTGCGCTTGAGCGCATCATAGATTTCACCCAAGTGGTGGTGACTGTCGCAATGAGTTCGCATCGCAAAATTGAATTTGAACGCTTTGAGGCGCATATTCGAAACTTAGATGAGGTGACCCATTGTATCGCGACTGGCGGCGGGATGGACTATGTGATGGCGGTGATAACGCCCAATTTGGCCGACTTTCAACGCGTCATGGAAGAGATGCTGTCAGCCGATCTGGCGATTGAGCGCTATATGACCTACATCGCGACTCGCCAGGTCAAAAGCTGCCATCCCAATCTCGCAAAACTCACCGCTGCATCTTAAAAATTCGGGCAAAAGACCAAATGGTCTAAGCCGGGCCTGTAAATCAGTCCGATCTGCCGCATTCTTGCGGATTATCGGACTGTCCGTGGGGCAGTATCAAATTAAACCTCAAGCAGAACTCACTTTTCCTTGGCCCTATTGGCCAGCTGCTCAGAGGGCGCAAAATGACACAGGCAGATGATTTTGGCTTCGGCACACAGATCCGTAAATCCCCCTATTTTGACGCAACCGTCCGATGGGGTGCACAGGCTTTTTCAGTCTATAATCACATGTATATCCCGCGTGACTTTGGCGACCCTGAGCAAAACTTCTGGAACCTTGTGGATCAAGCGATCCTTTGTGACGTTGCCGTGGAACGTCAGGTTGAAATCACCGGACCGGATGCCGCAAAATTCACACAGATGCTGACCTGCCGCGATCTGTCCAAAATGGCCGTAGGCCAGTGCAAATATATCCTGATCACCAATGCGGATGGTGGTATTTTGAACGATCCGATATTGCTCCGCTTGGCGGAAAATCATTTTTGGATTTCGCTGGCGGACAGCGATATTTTGCTCTGGGCTCAGGGTGTGGCGGTGCATTCGGGCCTCGATGTACAGATCAAAGAGCCTGATGTTTCACCGCTGCAACTGCAGGGGCCGAACTCTGGCCTTATTATGCAAGCGCTCTTCGGAGACAGCATTGCGGATCTAAAATACTACTGGCTGCGCGAGTTGGAATTGGAGGGGATCCCTTTGGTTGTGTCGCGCACCGGCTGGTCCAGCGAGTTGGGCTATGAGCTTTATCTGCGCGATGGGTCAAAAGGCGATCAGCTTTGGGAATTGATCATGGCGGCAGGCGCAACGCACGGGTTGAAGCCCGGTCATACCTCCTCGATCCGGCGGATTGAAGGCGGGATGCTGTCCTATCATGCGGATGCAGACAGTGACACAAATCCGTTCGAGCTGGGCCTTGATCGCCTCGTCAACCTCGATATGGAGGCAGAGTTCATCGGCAAAGCGGCGCTGCGCAAGATCAAGCAAGAAGGCCCGATGCGCAAACAGGTCGGGCTGATCCTCGACTGCGCCCCGCTGACCGGACCGAACACCACCTTCTGGAGCATCCAACAAGATGGCGCGACCATTGGAAAAGTGACCTCCGCAGTCTACTCCCCACGCTTAAAGCAAAACATTGCGCTGGCAATGGTTGCCACCGATGCGGCCGTTTTGGGCGCCGAAGTGGAAGTTTCGACCAAGACCGGAGCGGTGAAAGCCACTATGGTGGAGCGCCCATTCTATGATCCCAAGAAACAGATCGCAGCCGCATAAAATGCCATTGGCGGCCTGTTGTCACTGCATGAGTGCGGCAGGCCGCCCCATCTTTCCTTTTTAAAACCGGATAGCCCTATGTCTGATCTTTCCATCGAGCTTCATTGGCAGCGCACAACCCCTGTTTTTGCCACAGGAACCTATTCAAATTCTCACATCGTGCAAATGAACCGATTGCATGAAATCGACGTGGATTCAGCGCCAGATTGGGGCGGTGATCCGGCCCATACCAATCCTGAGCAAGCCTTAGCCTCTGCTTTGTCCAGTTGTCACATGATGACCTTTCTGGCATTGGCGGCCAAAGCCGGATGGCCGGTGGCCAGCTATCATGACTATGCAGAAGCCCATCTGGGGAAAAATCCCAAAGGTCAAATGTCGGTCACCCGCATTGATCTGCATCCCGTCGTGCGCTTTGATACGGGATTTACGGTGGCGGATGAGACATTGGCACAGATGCAACACCGGGCGCATCGCTATTGCTTTATTGCAAATACCCTGGCGGAGAGTGTTGAAATCAATATCCGCTAGGTCTGGGCGGAAGGGCTCATATCAGCCCGAGCCACTTCTGGAATAAAAAGGGGGCCTTGACCATCATCAAAGCCCCCCGACTGTTTAGCCGAACATATCCGCGGTGATGCCTGCATACCAACCTTCGGATTCCTCATAGGTTGCTTTGCGCAGATCGGCGGTCTCGCCAGTTGCTGAGATAAAACCATCGACCTTTGCAATCTTTTCGTCAGTGGCTTCATAGGTCGCGCCAACCTTCACGCCATCATTGGTGTCGATCAAAGACCAGCAAGTGTTCGAGAATTTCGCTGGGAACACGCGAGAGCCAGTCAATGCCCCACGCACGGCATTGGCGCAGACCTTGGCCTGGCTATTTGCAGAGAAGCCAGATTTTGGCATATCGCCTTGTTGCGAGGCATCGCCCAGAACATAGACATCCGCATCCGCTTTCGTGGACATGTCAATCGCGTTGACCGGAGCAAATTTGCCATCGGTGACACCAGCAAGCTCGGCGATACGGCCCGCTTTCATGGCAGGGATCACGTTGCAGACGTCAACTTTGGTGACTTCACCATCAATGGTGACCGTCATGGCACCGGGATCCACCGAGACCTTGCCGCCTCCGAAGTCATCGCCAATCCAATCGATCATGCCGCTGTAGTGTTTGGCCCAACCTTCTTGGAACAACGCTTGCTTTGAGAATTTCGATTTCGGATCTGCCACAATGATTTTGGCCGTTGGGTTATTGGCTTTTAGATAATGCGCCACCATTGACACCCGCTCATAGGGTCCAGGAGGGCAACGGTAGGGGTTTGGTGGCGCCACCATCGCAAATGTGCCACCCTGAGGCATCGCAGCAATTTGCGCTTTGAGCAATTCGGTTTGTGAGCCACCTTTATAGGCATGCGGCATGGCGTTTTGTGACGACAAATCCCATCCGGCAACAGCGCCTTCGACAAAATCAATCCCGGGCGAGAGAATGAGCTTGTCGTAAGGCACAGAAGCACCGCCGGCCAATGTCACCGTTTTCGCATCGCGATCAACGCCAATCGCCCAATCATGCACGACGTTCACACCGCTGGCAGCCATTGTGCCGTAAGAATGTCCCAGATCATCAATGGTTTTGATCCCACCGAGATAAAGGTTCGAAAAGAAGCAGGTGTAATACATGCGTGACGGTTCGATCAAAGTGACGTCAACCGCGCCCTTGCTGTCTTTGGCGATGTAGCGCGCCGCGGTCGCCCCGCCGGCCCCGCCACCCACAACCACAACCCGCGGCTTACCGTGACCGCCCGCGAAAGCCATTGGCGCTGTCAAAGTGGTTGCAGCGGCGGCACCGCTGCCGATAAATACACGTCTATTCAGTTTCATGTGTTCTCCTCCCAAAGTGTTGCCTGTTAGTCCAGGTCGCTAAAATACGCCGCAAGAGCCGCGATCTCTTCGTCAGACAGACGCGCCGCCATCATTTGCATGACGGGGTGTGGCCTGACTTTTTGTTTGTATGCATGCATGGCGATAACAAAATCTTCTGTTGGCCACGCGGTGATTCCCGGGATGCCGTCATTGGACCCGTTGCTTTGATGACAGGTCAAACATTCGCTGGAGAGATACTCACCATATTCTGCGTCCCCCACGATGGCCAGCACGGAGGGATCAAGTGTTATGTCGATCCCCTGCCCTGTCGCTTGCAGTTCTGGCGCGGGGGCCTCTTCTTTCGAAAAGGCGCGCAGATAGGCGATCAAATTTGCCCGATCTTCTGCATCCTTGAGGCCTCGGAAACTCATCCGAGTCTGAGCCACCAAAGACTTTGGACTCTCAAGAAAGCTGTCCAAAGTGTCTTCAGTCCAAACCAGCCCATCTCGGCCAGCTTGGCTCATACTCTTGGAATATTTGGCCCCCTCCAGCCCGCCGGCGGTACGTCCAAAAAGATCATTCAAGTGCGGGCCCACTCGGTTCTTCGCTTGGTCTCCAATTTGGTGGCATGATTGGCATTTTTTGAAAAGAGCCGCGCCCAGATCTGGATTTCCCATACCGCTCGCCTGAGCCAGTCCGGTGAAACTGAACGCCGCAAGCGCAAACATTGTTCCAAGATTGACTTGCAGAGCCCTGTCCTCCCGTGTTGACACCTGTGTAGAAAACAAGAAACCCATCCATAATGCAATCATAAATGCGCATGTGTGAATTTGATGCACGGGCGGCTGCGCAAGTTGAGCCGCAAAACGCCTCCCTCCCTGTAGAAGGAAGGCAAGTTTTCAGGGCTTGTCAATCCTCGCGTTTTGCAGCCTTCTATGCTGGAGTGAACCCACATGGGCCGTAATCCAACAGGCCAGATTGGACCGAGATGACCGATAACATCCGCGGCATCGCGCTGAAAGTAACAGCGGTTTCGATATTCACCTTTATGATGGCGTTGATCAAAGCCACGTCACAAGAGGTGCCGACCGGACAACAGGTGTTCTTTCGGGCGTTCTTCACGCTCTTGGTGGTGATTGGCTGGCTCTCGAGCCGCGGAGATTTTCCAAAGGCGCTGCGCACCTCCAATATTTTGGACCACACATGGCGCGGTCTGGCCGGCGCGGCCTCTATGTCTTTGCGATTCTTCGCTCTTGGGGTGTTGAGCTTTCCAGAGGTCGCCGCCCTAGGCTTTACCACACCTTTGATTCTGACAGTTTTAGCAGCGTTGATCCTGGGCGAAACCGTGCGGGCCTTCCGCCTCACGACTGTGGCATTGGGCTTTATTGGTGTGCTCATCGTTCTTTGGCCGACCTTAAACATGGACGGCGCGCGCAGCACCTTAGAAATTATAGGTGCCATTGCAATCTTGGGATCGGCCGCTTTGGCGGCCTTGGCGCAAATTTTCGTGCGCCGGATGGTGGCAACGGAAGGGACGGCGCAGATTGTCTTTTATTTCTCGCTGCTCATCACTGTGTTGTCGTTGTTCACCCTGCCGTTTGGCTGGGTCAAACCCTCCTTTGAAGCAACAGCCATGCTGATCACCGCGGGCGTGATCGGCGGGATTGGGCAAATTTGCCTCACCGCCGCCTATCGCAATGCGCCGGCGTCCGTGGTGGCGCCCTTTGATTACACGTCGATGCTGCTGGCCTTGGCATTGGCCTATTTCTGGTTTGGCGAAATCCCAACCGCTTGGACCATCACCGGTGCCTTGGTCATCATCGCATCGGGCGTGGTGATCCTCTGGCGCGAGCAACGCTTGGGCCGCAACCGCAACCGCGCACAGTCGCCGCTATAGGCACATCCCCCATGCAATCGCCCCTCAAAAAAAATGTTTCGCATACCACGGTATACCATCGACCTTTGTTTTCTTATTCGCTATGAGAGGGCAAATCTAGCCGCAAGGGATGCACTATGCCTGATATTATTTATACAAAAGTTGACGAAGCACCGGAGCTGGCCTCCGCCTCCTTTCTCCCTATTTTGCAAAAATTTTCCGCAGCCGCGGGCGTGACCATCGGCACTAAGGATATCAGTTTGGCCGGGCGAATCCTCGCCGCCTTTCCTGACCACTTGAGCGAAGATCAACGCCAGCCAGATGATCTGGCCGAGCTGGGCCGCTTGGTGAAAACACCCGATGCAAATGTGATCAAACTGCCAAATATCTCCGCTTCCGTGCCGCAGTTGGTGGCCGCGATTAAGGAATTGCAGGCCAAAGGCTATGCGCTGCCTGACTATCCTGAAGCGCCGCAAACAGAAGCCGAGAAAGCCGTGCGCGCCAAATATGATGCCATCAAAGGATCGGCAGTGAACCCGGTTCTCCGCGAGGGCAATTCTGATCGCCGTGCGGCCAAGGCCGTTAAGAATTTCGCACAAAACAATCCGCACCGCATGGGCGATTGGTCCGCAGACAGCAAAACGCGCGTTTCCTCCATGAGCGGCAGTGATTTCTTTTCCAATGAAAAATCTGCCACCTTAGCGGCGGATACCACTGCAAAAATCGTGCTGGAAACCGCCAGTGATGAAATCATCCTAAAGGACGATATCCATTACACCGCCGGAACCGTGGTCGATGCCACCTTCATGAGTGCCGCCGCGCTCAAGGAATTTTTAGCGGCAGAAATTGAAAGCGCGAAATCTGACGGCACTTTGTTCTCGTTGCATTTGAAATCAACCATGATGAAAGTCTCCGATCCCATCATTTTTGGACATGCGGTCAAAACTTTCCTCGCTCCTGTCTTCGAAGCCCATGGCGACACGCTTGCCGCGCTCGGCGTGAACCCCAATTTCGGTCTCGGTGACTTGCTCGAACGCGTCAAAGACAAGGCCGAAATTCTCGCCGACATCAACAGTTGCATCGCCGCACGCCCGCCCCTGTATATGGTCGACAGCGACAAGGGTATCACCAATCTACATGTGTCCTCCGATGTCATCATCGATGCCTCCATGCCCGCGCTTATCCGCGCAGGCGGCAAAGGCTGGGGCCCCGATGGGCAGGAATCAGACGCAAATTGCGTCATACCTGACAATTCCTATGCCCCAATCTACGACGAGACCATCAAGTTCTTTAAACAAAACGGTAAGTTGAACCCCGCGACTGCTGGCACGGTGCAAAACGTCGGCCTCATGGCTCAAAAAGCCGAAGAATACGGCTCACACCCAACAACCTTTGAAATCCCAGAGGCCGGGACGGTCAAAATGATCCTGGCCGATGGAACCATATTGCATGAGCATGTCGTCGAAGCCGGTGACATTTGGCGCTCTGCCTCAACCAAGAAAGCCCCGATTGAAGATTGGGTAAACCTGGCAATTTCCCGTCAAAAAACTGAGAATTGCAATGCAATTTTCTGGCTTGACGCCGACCGCGCCCATGACGCGGAGTTGATTGCCTATGTCAAACCACTCTTGGACGCCAAGGGCGTGGCAGATAAGTTTGAGATAATGACCCCGCGCGACGCCACCAGGGCTTCGCTTGAAATTATCACGAAGGGCCAAAACTCCATTGCCATCACAGGGAATGTTTTGCGCGATTACCTCACCGATCTATTCCCAATCTTGGAACTGGCCACATCGGCAAAAATGCTATCGGTTGTAAAACTGATGAACGGTGGCGGTTTGTTTGAAACCGGCGCGGGCGGCTCTGCTCCTAAACATGTGCAACAGCTCCAAGAGGAGAACCATTTGCGCTGGGACAGCCTTGGGGAATTTTGCGCCCTGGGCGAAAGCTTGACCTTTCTGGCCGAGGCAAAAAACAACAGCAAGGCCCGCGTTTTGGGGCAAGCCGTTGATGCGGCAACCCAGTCCATTTTGGACGAAAGCCGGTCACCCTCCCGCAAGGTCGGTGAAGCGGATAACCGCAACAGCCATTATTGGTTCGCGCGCTATTGGGCCAATGCACTTGCAAAGCAAAACAGCGACGCAGAGCTTGCTGCCTATTTCGCACCAATCGCGAAGGCTCTGACAGAAGGCGAGGATGCAATTTTGGCAGAGCTTGCAGCGGTTCAAGGCACGGCGGCGGATCTCGGCGGGTATTATCGGACAGATCCCGAAAAAACCGCTGCGGTGATGCGCCCCTCCGCAACTTTAAACGCCATTATCGACTAAATACAAAAGACGACCGAGTGGGGCATCTGCCCCGCTCGGCGCAACCTCAATCTATCCCATCCCTTCCGGTCGCCACATCGGCCGGCTGCCCGGTCGTGCGGCACTTCTGCGAACAATACAGCACCTCATCCCAAGTCTTCGCCCATTTTTTGCGCCACACAAAGGGCCGCGCACAGGTTCGGCAGATCTTGGAGGGCAGATCAGATTTCTTCCGCATTTTCATTTGTAATGCGCGCGCCGGCTGCCAAAATCATGCACCCTTTTGCGCCAAGCGCGGTAACTGCCCGCTTTCAAGCTCTTGCGCATCAACAGCTTCACCTCTGCCTCACGCAGCCCATGGAGGTTCCGAATATCGGAAAAAGACACACGATCAGACAGGGCCATTTCAATGACCTCGCTGATGTCCTTTTCACTCAAAATCTTAGATGGGGGGCCCACTGTGTTTCTTTCCTCGTGCTGCATATGCTGCCCTTGAGTTAAGTTTCATGCGGCAAAAGAAAAGCCCAAGCGCCAAAGACTTTAAGATTTCCACATCGCGCGAAGTCTATGAAACCACAAGGATTTTAAAGTATTCCATTGTATTCCTTTACTTTTTACGACTCGCCTCTAGGTTTAAGGGCAACCGAAGCAAAAAAGGGATGGACATGACAGATCAGAACACGCATCGCCTCGACAACACTGAAATCGACCGCATCGCTGCGGTAATGAATGACCGATTGAAACTGCTGACCTTTAAAAGTCGAAATTTGGACAAGGCCTCGACGATAAAACGCATCAACTCCGAGGTCTGTGAGATCAGTGTGCTTCTGGGCAAGCTTGACGCGCAAAAACAGGTCGGCCTGTAACGTCACCCGTTTCGACACGCCCCTACGAGAGGACAAAAAATGACCAAACCAAATGAGACGTTCACCCTATCGGTCCGCGACTTGGAGATCATCGAAGAGGCGCTTGGCGCGAAAGTGTCACGCCGGTCCCAGCGCATGATCGAGGCCGCGAGGTCGCCAGAGGCGTCCTTTCCCGACGAGATCAAATCTGAGATCACCGAGTTGCGCGATTTGCTCGGGCGCTTGTGGAATCAAAAAACCTTCTATCGCCCAACCGACCGTTTTGTGGGTGGCGGCTGACCATCATTTGAGCGCGCGCATCCCCCGGGGCCAGTGATCGGTCAAGTCAGCGTCGCTAGATCCGATAGGATTGGGCAACTGGGGCGGTCATCGCCGGCGCAGGCCTCGATCAGATGCGACAGGGTGTGGCGCATGGTCTGCAATTCTTTGACCTTGGCATCGATGCGCGTCAAATGTTCCTGGGCAATTCGTTTCACATCGGCACTGGCCCGCGTGTCATCTGCATATAAGTGCAGCAAAGCCCGGCAATCTTCGATAGAAAACCCCAAAGACCGCGCACGGCCCAGAAAGGCCAATTTATGCACATCGCTCTGGCGAAAACTGCGATATCCATTGGCGCTGCGCTTGGGCTGAATAAATCCAATGTCCTCATAGTAGCGAATGGTTTTGATCGGCAATTCCGCCAGTTTTGCCACTTCACCAATATTCAAATCGCGGCCCTCCTTCTTCTCAAGCCCTCAGCTGGCCGCTCGAACATAGCGCAAGCGCAGCGCATTGGCCAAAACAAAGATGGAGGACAGCGCCATGGCCGCTGCTGCAAGGATGGGTGAAAGGAGCATGCCGAAGCTGGGATATAAGGCCCCCGCCGCAACTGGGATCAGCGCCACATTATAGCCGAAAGCCCAGAATAGATTTTGCTTGATATTGCGCAGGGTCAGCCGAGACATCTCAATCGCATTGACCACGCCCAAAAGATCGCCCGACATCAAAACAACATCGGCGCTCTCAACTGCCACATCTGTTCCTGTGCCCAGCGCAATACCGATATCCGCCGCCGCCAGCGCCGGGGCATCATTGATGCCATCACCCACGAAAGCCAATTGGCGGGCCTTGGTTTTCAACTCCGCCAAAACGCGGCTTTTGTCAGCCGGAAGCAACGCTGCATGGACCTCATCCATGCCCAAATCTGCGGCAATCTGCTGCGCTGCCTCCAGACGATCGCCCGTGACCATGACCACCGTGATCCCGGCCGCCTTGAGCTGTGCGATTGCCCCCTGCGTCGTAGGTTTCAGAGCGTCGGACACGCCTGCAAGTGCAATAACCTGCCCGGCGCGCGCGGCGAAAACCACCGATTTGCCCTGGCTGGCCAAAGCCTTTGCAGAGGCGTGATATCCGCTCACATCAATCCCGCGCGCCTGCAAGAAGCGCTCGGTGCCTAGGATCACTTCGTCACCGGCGACATGGGCCGTGAGGCCAAGACCTGCGTGGGTTTGCCCGTCCTGAATTGGGAGCAATTCGAGGCCCTCTTCCACCGCCGCCGCCACAATTGCGCGGGCGATGGGATGATCTGATCCCTGTTCCACACTGGCCATCACCTGCAGAGCCGCGCTGCGCTCTTGGCCATCTGCCACAGTGAGATCTGTCAACACGGGCTTGCCGCGGGTTAATGTGCCGGTTTTGTCAAAGGCGATCACGTCAACATCGGCCAAAAGCTGCAATGCATCCCCTTTGCGAAACAAGACCCCCATTTCCGCAGCGCGGCCTGTGCCCACCATGATTGAGGTCGGTGTTGCCAATCCCATCGCACAGGGGCAGGCGATAATCAGAACGCAGACCCCAGCCACCAGCGCATAGGGCAGTGCCGGTACCGGCCCCCAAATCAGCCAAACCGTGACTGTCATCAAAGCCAAGGTCAAAACCATAGGCACGAACCACAGGGTCAGACGATCGACCAAAGCCTTGATGGGCAATTTCGCGCCCTGCGCTTGCGCCACCAACTGGATGATTTGCGATAAGGTTGTGTCCTGCCCGACGCAGCGCGCCTCATAGATCACATGTCCCATACCGTTGACAGTGCCAGCGGTGAGCATGGCCCCCGCGGACTTCTCCACCGGTCGCGGCTCGCCCGTGATCATGCTTTCGTCTATATAGCTTGAGCCCTCATGCACCACGCCATCCACGGCCACGCGCTCACCGGGGCGCAGACTGAGAACATCCCCCACGACAATCTCTTCAATGGGACAGTCCACAAATTCCCCCGCCCGCCGCACCAGCGCGGTCTTCACCCTTAGGCCCAAAAGACTTTGAATGGCCTTTCCCGTGCGCCCTTTTGCCCGAGTCTCAAGATCGCGGCCAAAGAGAATCAAGACCACAATCAGGCTTGCAGGTTCATAATATACACCCGAAACCCCTGCGGGCAGAACCTGCGGCAGAAACGTGGCGATGAGCGAAAAAACATAGGCCGCACCCGTGCCCAGCGCCACAAGGGAGTTCATATCAGGCGCCCCGCGCCACAGCGCCGGAAATCCGCGGCGGTAAAAATCCAACCCAGGCCCAAAGAGCACAGCGGTCGTAAAGAGGCATTGAATGATCCAATTGGCCTTTTGGCCGATCACAGCCAAAATCAACGCCTCAAAGCCCGGAAGGACATGCCCCCCCATACCGAGAATGAGAACCGGTGCGGCCAGAACCGCAGCGAACCGGCTGCGCCGGCCATAGGCTTCGGCAAGCTGTTGTTTGCGCGCCTGCGCTTGGTCGTGACTGTCTTCGGACTGTGCTTGCGCCGCATAGCCCGCCGCGGTGGAGGCCGCGATAAAATCGGCGCGACTGGCCAGCTCTGGCGCATAGGTCACCTGCGCCGTCTCGGTGGCAAGGTTCACATCGACCGCCACAACGCCGGGCAATTGCCGCAAGGCCTTGTCCACCCGCCCCGCGCAGGACGCGCAGCTCATATTGCTCACGGACATTACAAATGTATCAGGCGCGCGCATTGCTCTCTCCTCGATCCTCGCCCTGCCTGTCCTAAAGCCTCCACCAACTGGAGGGTCAAGCGAAATCGGTCCGCCGCCTCGCGAAAATATCTGCTATTGCGCGGTCCAGCCGCCATCAATGGGAATGCTTGTACCCGTCACATTATGGGCGATCGGTGCGCAGAGCCAAACCGCCAAGGCGCCGATCTCTGAAGGATCCGCAGTGCGCGACGACGGCTGCTTTTCCGCCACCAATTCCGCCTTACCGGCGGCGCGGTCACCACCATATTTCTCAGCCCGCGCCATGATCTGCGGTTCAATCAAGGGGGTATCGGTCCAGCCGGGGCAGATGCAATTGACTGTCACCCCACCGGTCTCAGCGCTGCCCACCGCCGCATATTCCAGCGCCGCCACTTTCGACAGGCCGACCAAACCAAATTTCGCAGCCACATAGGGCGCTTTTTCCTTGGAGGCCACCAAACCATGTACGGATGCAATATTAATCACCCTGCCATAACCACGCCGCGCCATATGCGGCAAAGCGTGCCGCATCGTATGCAGGGCACCTGAGAGATTAACCGCAATAATCGAATCCCAAGTTTCGCGGTCCAAATCTTCCAAGCTGACGGTTCGTTGAATACCTGCGTTATTGACCAATATATCCAAGGGGCCCCAAGCCTCGACAGCAGACATCAAAGTTTCGATGGCATCAGGATCGCGCATATCCCCCTCAAAAAAGCGCACGTCACCTGCGCCAGCCGCAAGAATGATCCGGCTGGCCTCAGCGATTTGATCGGCATCGGCGAGCCCATGGAGCGCAATCCGCGCGCCTTGCTGGGCCAAGGCGGTGGCAATGGCCAGCCCAATGCCCTGAACAGAGCCTGTGACCAGCGCAACCCGTCCTGTAAGATCGTTATTCATCACCCTCTCCATTTTCCAACATATCCCGAAGTTTTGTTTTCAAGATCTTTCCATAATTATTCTTTGGCAACTCTGCCACAAACCGGTAGTCCTTGGGCCGCTTGAACCTTGCAATATGCGCAATGCAATGCGCATCAAGCTCAGCTCCGCTCACCTCTTGCCCCGCGACCGGCACGACAAAGGCCACCACCACCTCGCCCCAATCCGCCTCCGGGCGTCCAACCACGGCGACCTCTGCCACAGCCTCATGCTCCAGCAGGACCTCCTCAACCTCACGCGGATATATATTCGAGCCGCCAGAGATAATCATATCTTTCGAGCGATCATGCAGGGTGACAAATCCATCCGCATCCATCGCCCCCATGTCCCCTGTCCAAAGCCATCCGTCCCGTATCGTTTTGGCGGTGGCTTGGGGGTTTTGCCAATAGCCGCGCATCACAATGCTGCCAGATACCAAAATTTCGCCAATTTCCCCAAAGGACAGGGTTGCGCCCGCCGCATCGGCAATCCGCACCAAAACCGGGCTCTGTGCCACGCCCACCGACCCCAAGCGCGCCTTCCAATTGTCATGGCTCCGGTCACTTACAAACTCGCGGCGCAGCGCCGTGATGCCCATGGGACACTCCCCTTGGCCATAGACTTGCACAAATTTATCGCCCAATACCTCAACCGCCTCGATAATATCGGCCACATACATAGGACCACCTGCGTAGGTTATGGTCTTGATCCCCTCGCCCCGGCTGCCAGAGGCACGGGCCTGCGCCACCAAACGCTTCACCATCGTGGGGGCCGCAAACATTGAAATGTGACCAATGGCGGGAGCCAATTGCAAAATTTCCTCGGCGTCAAAACCTTGGCTCTCAGGCACCACATGCCGCGCGCCTTTGATCACATGCATGAAATTGTAGATCCCGGCCCCATGCGACATCGGCGCCGCATAGAGGATGGCATCCTGAGCCTGGACCTCATCCACATCCGAAAAATAAGCAAGAGCCATCGCAGTTATATTGCCGGCGGTGATCATCACCCCCTTGGGCCGCCCGGTTGTGCCTGAGGTGTAAAACAGCCAAAGCAACTCCTCAGCGCCAATCACCTCTGGCGCAGGATGCCGGCGATGCAGGCGCAGCTGGGCAAATCTGAGGCCGTGAACATCCAGCAAATTTTTGAGGCAAGCAGGTGCAACCTCTTGCAATCCGGGCCCAATATTGCTGCTGACAAAGGCCAGCTCCGCCTGCGCATCTGAGATGATCCAAGCGGCCTCTTTGGCGTGTAATTTGGCATTTATTGGCACCGCCACAGCGCCGATAAACCAAATCGCATAGAGCGCTTCGAGATATTCGGTGCAATTGCTCATGAACACCGCAACCCGATCGCCCTTGCTGACACCATATTGCGCCCGCAACCCACCGGCCAAGCCCGCCACACGGTTCAAAAATTCCGCATAATCCGCCTCAAGCCGCGCGCCTTTAAACAGGGCCGGCGCTTGGGGCGCCAGCAGGGCGGTACGGACAAGCCATTGCGCCGGATTCATGGGCGGATCTCCTGATAAAATCTCATGTCTCGGCAATCTTGCATCCTACGGCTCCGATGCAGGGGCGCCGACACTGGCCATGACCCCGCGCAGCTCGGCCAAGCCGCGCATGCGCCCAATCAGCGGATAGCCCGGCGTGCTATGCCCACCAAGATCACTGAGCAACTCCTGACCATGATCCGGTCGCATTGGAATTTGCCAATCCGCACGTCCCTCGGCGCGGCGGCGTGTTTGTTCCACCATCAAAGCCCGCACAGTAGCCACCATATCCGTATCACCCTCGAGATGGGGTGCCTCAAAAAAATCTGGCCGCGCTGCATCTGATCCGGCGATGCGTTTGGTATTGCGCAAATGCGCGAAGTGGATACGCGGCCCATGGGTTTTGACAAAAGCGGGCCCATCAAAATCTTGCGCAACGCCTAAGGATCCTGTGCAAAGCGTTGCACCATTGGCAGGCAGATCCACCGCCTTCAAGACCAAGCTGTAATCAGCACAAGAGGACATCACCCGCGGCAGGCCCAAAAGCGAAAACGGCGGGTCATCAGGGTGACAGCACAGGCGCAGACCCAAGGCCTCAGCGCAGGGCGCCACTTCAGACAGAAAATCAATCAAATGAGATCTGAGCTTCGCCCGCGTTATGCCCTTGTAGCTGTGCAATAACGCGCGCACATCCTCCAAGCTCCAGCTGTCATTGGCGCCCGGCAATCCCGCTATAATATTGCGCTGGAGCTGTTTTTTTTCGTCATCAGAAAGGGCGTTGAATCGCTCCGCAGCCGCAGCGCGCTGGGTGTCGCTATAGCTTTCAGCTCCCTGTGCACGCTGAAGAATATGCAAGTCGAAAACGGCGAAATCAATCAAATCAAATCGCATTGCGGCGCCGCCATGGGGTTGCACGGCGCGCAGATCGGTTCGAGTCCAATCTAAGATTGGCATGAAATTGTAGCAAATGGTTGTGATATTTGCCGCCGCGAGAGCTTCAAGGCTGGACTTATAGGCCGTGATATGCGCCCGCATCTGGGGGCCTTGCGTTTTAATGGCCTCCGAGACCGGCAGGCTCTCGACAACATCCCATTCATAGTCCGAAGCCCGCAAAACCGCCTGGCGTTCGGAAATCTGCGCCGCGCTCCAGACCGTTCCCGGCGGCAACTCGTGCAAGGCTGTGACGATCCCTTCCACCCCCACTTGATGCAGATCACCCAAGGGGATTTGATCCCCAGGTCCAAACCAACGCCAACATTGCTTCATGGCAACCATCCTTTGTAGAGCGCATGGCTGGGATCAAGGGGCAATGCCACCTGACGCCCGGTACGCGCACTGTGATAGATCGCAGTGACAAGCGCAACGGAGGCCGCCCCGTCTTCAAAGGTCACCGCCTGGTTTTCACGGCCCGCCAAATCCAAAGCAATCTGTGCAAAAAAGCCCTCAAAGCCAATTGGCTCAATCGGTGTTTGGCGCAAAGCCGCATCCAATTGCGCCTGCGCATGCGGCGCGCGGGCCTGAAAGCTCCAGGGCTCGGCACCCGGCGCATAGGGGGCGGTGCCAGAAGTGGCTGTGAGATGCTCAAAAACAAACCGCAGCCGGGTTTCATCTCTGGCCGCGCCAAGAGTTATGCTGGAGGTGGCCAGCGCCCCTGAGGCCATGGCAAAGCTGATGCTGGCGCAATCTTCGGTCTCGATCTCATTGACCCGCGTGGTGGTGAGAGCGGAAAGGCAGGCAATATCACCGGCGATATGGGTCAGCAGATCGTGATTGTGAATGGCATGTCCCAAAACGGCCCCACCGCATTCACCCGCCCAAGTGCCGCGCCAAGGCACGGCATAATACTCCGCGCCACGCGACCAATGGGTCTCAAGCGCAGCCACCTGTAGCTGCCCCGCCAGACCGCAGGCCATAAGGTGGCGCAACTGCGCCAACGAGGGGCCCCATCGGTATTGAAACACCGGATAGACGTTACAACCTGCAGCCTGCGCCGCCCGGCGGATTTCCTCCACATCTGCCAAAGAGGTGGCCAGGGGTTTTTCACAAATGACATGCTTGCCGGCCGCTAAAGCGCGCTGTGTCACAGAGGCGTGCAAATGCGGAGGCAGGCAAATATCGACAACTTGCACCTGCGGATCGGCCAAAGCCTCATCAATGTCTCTCAATGCGCGGAAACTGTCCCCCTCTTGCCGGATCGTTTCGACCCGCGCCAGGTCTTGATCCACAACAGCCCTGACGGCAAAACTGTCTTTCAAAGCCCGAAAGGCGGCCAAATGTTCGCGACCTATGCCGGCACCTAAGATGGCCACATCAATCATTACTCATCCGCCATCTGTTGCGCGCGCAGCGCCAGCTCCATGACGGTGAAACAATGGGCTTGACGCATCGCCGTCTCACTGCGGTGCACAATATCATGCGCCAAACGCGCAAAATAGGGCAGACCCGCAGCAGAGGCATCTATTTTCTCGCACCTATCGCCATTGACCAAAATCACATGATCCGTGCCTTTTTGCCCGCCCACATCAACATATTTGCGCAGCTCAATATAGCCCTGCGTGCCCAGAAGTGTCAGCCGCCCGTCGCCCCAATTGGGCAGGGCATCCGGCGTGAACCAATCCACACGAATATAGCCCGTGCCCCGATCACTGCGCAGATTGATCTCGCCAAAATCTTGCAGCTCAGGATCGCCGGGATTACCATAATTGGCGGTGAATGCATGGCTCACTTCGGCCGTAACTGACCCGGTGTAATGCAAAAATTGGTCAATCTGATGCGAGGCGATATCGGTCAAAATGCCGCCAAAGCAGGCTTTGCGAAAAAACCAATCGGGGCGTGTGGCGCGGTTGAGCCGATGCGGACCAAGCCCCACGGTCTGCACCACCTGTCCTATCGCCCCTTCGGCCACCAGTTGCGACGCAAGAGTGCTGGCGGGGGTCTCGAAGCGCTCAGAAAAATTCACCGACCAAATCCGTCCGGTCTGCGCCACACAGGCTTTGATCTGCTCCAATTGCGCCAGCGTCGTGCACCCTGGCTTGTCGCTCATCACATCCATCCCCTGCTGCATCGCCTTGATCGTCAGATGCGCGCGGTCCGATGGGATCGCGGAGATCAAGGCCAAATCGGCGCCGCAGTCCAGCGCCGCGTGCAGGCTGTCAAATCGCGGCAGATGGGGAAATCTCTTGCGAAACCCCGGCAGGGTTTCGGGATCACCTTCGGTCCAATACCCGAGGCATTTGACCCCGGCTTTGGCCATGTTCTCTGTCATGCCATAGATATGGCGATGATCCAGCCCCAGAGCGACACATGTTAACCCCATCGCTGCACCTGTTGTTTCTGGCCGCTCTCACTGGCCCGTTGCATCGCATCAATGACCGCTTGTGCCTCCAGCGCGCTTTCACCCGTGGCCAAGGGCTGGCCCCCGCTGCTTAGAGCGTCGGCGAAGTCTTCGATCACGCTTTGGTGCCATTCATGGGTAAAGGCCATCGGATCGGCACCGCCGCCCGTGGCGCCCTCTGCTCCAACCCGCGTTCTGCGGCCATCGAGATAAGATATCTCAAGCACACCAGAGCCAAGAAGCGCCGCGGCCCTTGTGCCCTGCACCGCAATGGTCTCCGCCCCGCCCGGATAGGCAGCCGTCGTCGCCAGAAGCGTACCAACTGCCCCGCATTGCATGTCAAATAGCGCGCCGGCCCAATCCTCTGCCTCTAAATTGTGAAGCGCAGTTTGCCGCATCATCGCTTGCACCGACCGCACGGGGCCCAGCAACCAAATGGCCAAATCAAGCGTATGGATCGCCTGTGAAATCATCACGCCACCGCCATCGCGCCCATAGGTGCCGCGGCCCGGTGCGTCGTAATAGCTCTGCGCCCGCCACCAGGGCACCCGCAGATCCACGGTGCAAATTTCGCCCAACTCCCCGGCGTCTAGGGCCCTCTTCAGGGCTTGGCTGGCCTCTCTGGCCCGGTGTTGCAACATGAGGGCAAGCGGAACCCCCGCCTGTGCGCAGATCTGCACAAGCTCGGTGGCGGCTTGCACGTCCCGTTCAATCGGTTTTTCCATCAAGATCGGCTTTCCCGCAGCCGCAAGCACTTGCACAATATCACGCCGGGCATTGGGGGGTGTGGCCAAAATAACAAAATCAATCGCCGGGTCTTGCGCAATCTCCTGCACCGAAGCGAAGGCGCGTGTCGCATAGCGCGCCGCAAAATCGGCGGTTTTTGCTAAATCGCGGCCCAAAACTCCGCCCAAATGTAGCTTTGCTGCGCTTTTGATCGCGAGAACATGCGTGGCGGCGACCATCCCCAAACCTATCAATGCAATATTCATCGCCCCCCCTGTCTTGGGTTAATTTTGACCCATTGCGCTGCAAAGATGCAAGCTGCAATATAAACTCCAAAGGCAAATATCGCCGCCCGGGGGATGGAAATGACAGGCACTCTAAGCACAACCGCTGAGCGACTGTATCTCAGCATGAAAGATCTGCCGATTGTGTCCCCCCATGGGCATTGCGATCCCAGCTGGTTTGCGCAAAATCAACATTTCGCCAATCCGGCGGCTCTTTTGGTCACGCCGGATCACTATGTGTTTCGTATGCTCTATGCCCAAGGCATCCCTATGGCAGATCTCGGGATCGGCGCGCCCGGCGCTCAGGCAGATCCACGCGAGGTATTTCGCCTCTTCGCCGCGCATTGGCACTTGTTTCTCGGCACGCCCACCCGGCTCTGGATAGACTATGTGCTGCGGGAGACATTGCAGATCTCGCAGCGCCTCTCTGCACAGACCGCCGATGGTATTTACGACTGCATATCGGAGCGCTTGCAGCAAGCGGAGTTTTTGCCCCGGGCGCTGTTTGAGCGCTTTAACATTGAGACCCTTGCCACCACCGACTCGGCCTTGGATGATTTGGCCCACCACAAAAGCCTTCGCGCCAGCCCTTGGCCCGGGCGGGTGATCCCAACCTTTCGCCCCGACGGGGTGCTCGATCCGCTCGATCCAAATTTCGCAGATAACCTTGGGCAACTGGCAAAGATCACCGATCAGAGCCTCGACAATTTTGACAGCTATCTGGCCGCCCTGCGCATGCGCCGTGCGCAGTTCATAGACTGCGGCGCAACCGCCACCGATCATGCCATTGATATCTTGCACACCGAATGGCTCGCAGATCCGGCCTCGCTCTATCTCAGCGTCGCAAAGGGCACAGCCACCCAAGAGGAGGCCCGGCGCTTTTATGGGCATATGCTGATTGAAATGGCGCAAATGTCGATCGAAGATGGGCTGGTCATGCAGCTCCATGCGGGCAGTCGCCGCAACACCAACCGCGCAATTTTAGACAAGTTCGGTCGTGACATGGGCGCTGATATCCCCCTCACCACCGATTGGGTGAATGGTTTGGACGCATTGCTCAACCGGGTTGGCAATTCGGCGGAGCTGCGCCTCATTCTTTTCACACTCGATGAAACCACCTATGCGCGTGCTTTGGCGCCCATGGCAGGCCATTGGCCCTGTCTGCGGATTGGGCCGCCTTGGTGGTTTCACGACAGCGCCAATGGGATTGCGCGCTATTTTGATCAAGTGGTTGAGACCGCCGGCTATTTCAATCTTGCCGGGTTCAACGATGACACCCGCGCCTTCCTCTCCATACCGGCCCGCCATGACCTTTGGCGGCGCGGGGTGGCCTTGCATTTGAGCCATCAAATCGAACGTGGCGCTTTTGGTCTCACAGAGGCCGAGGATCTCGCGCCGCTTCTGGCGGTTGATCTGGCACGACAAGCCTATCGGATCGAGGCATAAATGGGGCAGATTGTTCACTTCGGCCTTGGCAATTTTGCCCGGGCCCATCTGCTGGATTACACAGCCGATGCCGGCGGCGATTGGCAGGTTATTGGTGTTAATCTGCGCTCAGGCGCCACACGCGATGGTCTGGCGGCACAAGACTATGCCTATGCGCTCAAGGTCCAGGGCGTTGGGCTCAAGCAGATTAAGGTGCTAAACACCATTCTTTTGGCCTCAGAGGGCCAACAGCCCATCTTACAGGCCATGGCGCATGCCGATATTATCTCGGCAACCGTCACCGAAAAGGGCTACCATTTGGATCAGAATGGCCAGCTCAACTTGCAAGACCCGGTGATCCAAGCAGAGCTTGCCGGTCCACCTCTGCGCAGCCTCATCGGGTTCATCGCTCATAACCTTGCCCAAAGAGATCGCCCCGTCACCATCTTGAGCTGTGACAACCGCCCAGGCAATGGCGACGCCTTGCGTCAGGCCGTCCAGCAGTTTGCGCAGGCCGCGCATTTGAGTGTTGATTGGAGCCTGGCACGGTTTCCCAACGCCATGGTTGACCGGATCACCCCTGCAACCACAGATCCTATCCGCCAAGAGTGCAAAGACCCGATGGCGGTGCCCACCGAGGCATTTCGGGAATGGGTGATTGAAGATTGTTTTGCCGGACCCCGCCCCGATTGGCCGGATGTGCAATTTGTCCAAGACGTGCGGCCTCATGAGCTGCGCAAGTTGCGCATGCTGAACGGTGCGCATTCATTTCTCGCCTATGCCGGTCTGGCACGGGGGTATGACTTTGTTCATGAAGCCATTTCAGACCCCCAATTGCGCCACCAAGCCCTGTCTTTGATGAGGGAGGCTGGCGCCACCTTGCCCCAAGATATCCAGGACCAAGTGCCGGCCTATGCACAAGCGCTGCTCGTTCGGTTTGACAATGCGGAACTGGCCCATCGCTTGGATCAAATCGCGATGGATGGCAGTCAAAAACTTCCCTACAGAATATTGGAGACCCTGCGCATAGGCGCAGCACCGGTTTTGATCTCGGCCGTGCGCGCTTGGATGAGCTATTGCATCAATCAAACCGCAAAGGGTAAAAAATTGAATGATCCTTTGGCAGAGGATATCGCGCGGGCCGCAAACTCCGCTCAGCCAGAGCGCATGTTGTTGCAGCTGATTGGCGCAGAGGATTTAGCGCAACTCATTTTGGAATAATCGCGCCGCGATATTGCACCACCCGCGCCGCCAGCGCATGCCCCGCCTGGAGAGCCGCCGCTTGGCCCTTGCCCGACAAGAGCGCCCCCAAATAGCCACCGTTGAAGCTGTCGCCTGCCGCGGTTGTGTCCAGAACGTCTGTCACCGGTTCATACTGCGCGACAACGGGCTCCCCAAGGGATAGAGGCCCGCGTGCTCCGCGTTTCAGCGCCCCAGATTTGGCCTGTGCTAAAAACCGCTGCGCAACCTGTGCCTCGGTCTCGCCAAACACATCCATTTCGTCATCAACCGATGGCAAAGCGATATCAGCCCGCTGCCAAAATGCAGCTATGATTTTCTGCGCCGTCGCGCGATCCTCCCAAAGATGCGGCCTATAATTGCTGTCAAAAATAACCTGAACCTGCGCCGCATGCAGCCATTCCAAAAGCGCCAGCCGTAAGTGTTGCGGCAAAATTGCAAGCGTGATCCCAGATAAATACAGGCCATCAAACTGTGCCAAACATCGAAAATCTGCATCTGAAAACATCTGCCGAGCGGCGGACTCACTGCGCCAATAGGTGAAACTGCGCTCCCCATCTGGCGCGGTGTTGATGGCATAAAGCCCTGGGGATTTATCTGCGATGCGCCGAATATTGGAATGACCCAGATTATTGGCCGCGATAAAGTCCACAATGCGGTTTGAAAACATATCCTGCCCAAGACAGGTCACATAATCGACGCTTATGTCCGGCGCGCTGCGCTTGAGATAAATTGCCGTATTGAGCGTATCGCCGGCCACGGCCAGATGCGCCTGATCCCCCTCCATCGACAATTCGATCATGGCTTCACCGATGCAGGCAATACGCTTCATTTTTGCTCCTTGCGCCAAATGATCAACCCAGCGCTCATGATCACCAAGGCCCCCAAAATCGTGCCCAAGTCTGGAACCGTGCCAAACAAAAGATAGCCCCAAATCGCCACGAAGACCAAAAAAGAATAAGTAAATGGCATCAGCTGATTGGCCGTTCCAAAGCGGTGCGCATTGGTCAAAAGTTGATGACCGCCCCAGCCAAGGACGCCCAGGCTCACCAACACAACCATGCCCCAAGCCGTGTCCGGTTGTGTCCATGTCCAAATGGCAAAAGGCGCCATCAGCGCCGTGCCGATTAACCCCATGTAAAACTGCATGGTTTCCACCGCCACAATGCCAGACAATCGGCGCGTCATGATCGAATAGAGCGCCAAGGCGACCGCATTATACATAATCATCAGCATGGCTGGATGAAAGGCTGTCCCAAAGGGGCGCACAACGATCAACACGCCGATAAATCCCAAGACAATCACACCCCAGCGCCAGGGCTCCACCCGCTCGCGCAGAACGGAGACCGACAGAAAGCACACTACCACCGGGCTGGAAAACATTATGGCCGAGACCACGGTCAGGGGCAAAAATTGCAGGGCATAGAAATTTGACAAAGTGGCAGAAACCAAAAGCAAGGCCCGGCTGATCACCTGCCAGACATGCCCTGTCTGGAACCGTTCGAGATTCAATCCGTCTTTAGAAATCACACCAATGGATATCACCAAATGCCCGGCATAGCGCATGAAGGCCAATTGAAAGGCCGAAAACCCCGCCATTGCCAACCATTTCGCGCCTGTATCCACCCAAGAAAACAAAAGCCAAGCGGCCAGCATTAAGACAATGCCAAGGCGCGGCAGGTCTGCCATGGATTTTGCCACGACTGCCATGGTTACGCTTGAAACCGCTTGACGTAAAAATCAACCATTTGACTGACCATATCCTCGGCTTGACCCATGTCACGCGCTTCGTTCAGCGCGGCCAGCGTCCCTTTGGACATCAGGCTGTCGACACCGGCCTCTTCGGCCATACGGGCGTAATAACCAACATCTTTTGCGGCATTTTTGATTGCAAAAGCCAATTGTGACGGATCGCCATCCACCCCATAGGCTTTGACAAATCCCATCATGCCCGAATGGAGCGGGCCTGCGGCCATCACATCATAAAGCTGTGCGCGATCGACCCCGGCCACATCCGCCATAGCAAAGGCTTCTGCCATGGCATTGGCAATCGTCATTCCGAAAAAATTATTGATCAATTTGATCGTATGACCGGATCCAACCGCGCCGAGATAGAACACATTTTCGCCCTGATCTTGCAAAACAGGCTCAACCGCATCAAAGGCGGCCTTATCCCCAGAGGCCATGATATTGAGCAGCCCATCTTTGGCATGCGCCGGCGTGCGGCCCAATGGTGCATCCAAGAACTGCCCGCCGGCCTCTGCCACCTCAAGCGCAAGAGCGCGGCTGCTGCCCGGCAAAGAGGTGCCAAAATCCACCACAACCGCCCCCGGACGCAGCCCGGCAATCAGCCCATCCGCTCCGCGCATCCGGCTTTCTACATGGTCAGATGTGCCCATGCACAGCATGACGATGTCGCTCGCCTCAGCAACAGCCTTGGCCGTGCTGGCCTCTTGCGCTCCGCGGGAGATGGCAATGTCCAACTGGCGGCGGTCTTTGTTGCCCAATACCGTCATCGCATAGCCGAGATCTTGCAGCCGGCCCACCATTGCGCCCCCCATGAGACCCAGTCCGATAAATCCAATTTTTGCCTTGCCCATGGTCGTCCCTTTTTAAAATTTTCTGATTGAGCGCATCACACCTGCACAGTGCCCATTTCAGATTGCCCCGCCAATTCAGACTCTAAACCCAAAGCAACTTCCAAGGTTTTCGTGGCATCGGCCACATCGATCATTGGCTCTGCCCCGTCGATGACCTCTAAGAAATGATCCAACTGCGCATCCAACGGCGCTTTGATATTTGTCTCGGCAGATGCGGAGATTTTGTTGGCCGCCCGCCCCCAATCCTCGCCCTGCCACAGGGTCATAGAGGGAAAGCTCAAAGCCCCTTTGGTGCCCGTGATCCACATCATATCTTGATGGGTCGCGCCGATATTGGGATTTTCGCCTGTGCCAGCTTCAAAGCCCCAGGGGCTTGGTGTGACGTCGGAAAAGACAAGTGTGCCGACCGCACCGGTCTCAAACCCAAGTGCAATGGCACCTGTCTCGATCCGCACAGAGCCACGGTGCGACCGACCGCGCAACGCCGTGGTTTGAACAATTTCACCAATCGCAAACCGCAATATATCGATGTCATGCACCAGATTAATCATGACCGGGCTGCCATCTTGGGTCCGCCAATTGCCCTGAAAATAAGCGTCCGGCTTCCGCATCGCCCAGATCACCTGCACCGTTACCACATCGCCAATCTGTCCAGAATCCAAACACGACTTCAGCTGCTGAACCACCCGATGATACCGGCGGTGATGGCCCACGAGCGACGCAATCTTATGGTCTTGTAAGACCTTCGCCAACGCGCGCGCTTGCTGAAGAGTTCCGGCCACAGGTTTTTCGATCAACATCGGCCAGCCCCGCGCGGCCGCTTCCATGCCATGGGCTGCATGCAAATGGGTTGGGGTGGCAATAATCACCCCATCCACGGAGGCCTTTACCTCCGCCATGGAGGCAAAGCGCGGCGCATCAATATCCAGCGACATATTCGGATCGGCCAATCCGACAAGGGTGCACTCGGGATGGGCTTTGACCGCCTCCAAGTGCCGGATGCCAATCAGCCCGCCGCCAACCACCAAAATCTGTTTCACATGACTGCCCCTATTTGCCATGGAACAAATTCATAATCCCCGAGCCCCTGCGCCTCAGATTTGGTGACCTCACCGGAGGCCACGCGCAAAAACATCTCATAGATTTCGCGGCCCTTCGCCTCAACACTGACCCCTTTGGAGAGAATTTCACCGGCATCTATGTCCATATCTTCAGACATGCGCTTTGCCATTTCGCTGTTGGTGGCCACCTTGATTGTGGGTGCGGGTTTGGATCCAAAGGCAGAGCCGCGCCCCGTAGTGAAACACACCAAATTGCAGCCACCGGCGATTTGGCCGGTGACAGAGGCCGGATCATAGCCCGGGCTGTCCATAAAGGTGAACCCACGGCTGCGCACGGGTTCGGCGTATTTATACACCCCGGTCAGAGGTGACGTTCCGCCCTTTGCTGCCGCGCCAAGGGATTTTTCCAAAATCGTCGTCAAACCGCCGGCCTTATTGCCAGGGCTTGGATTGTTATCCATGGAGCCATTGTTGCGAGCCGTATAATCCTCCCACCATTTGATCAGACCAAGCAAGCGCTCCCCCACAGCCGGGGTCACTGCGCGGCGGGTCAACAGATGCTCGGCGCCATAGATTTCGGGGGTTTCGGCCAAAACGCCCGTCGCGCCTTGGGCCGTCAACAGATCGCAGGCATACCCAAGCGCCGGATTGGCCGTCACCCCGGACCACGCATCCGAGCCGCCGCATTGCAGCGCGACCATCAAATGAGAGGCGGGGCATTTTTCGCGGCGGGCTTGATTGGCGATTGGCAGCATGGCTTTGATTTTAGCAATCCCCAGCTCAACGGTCTGCCGCAGGCCTGCAACCTTTTGAATATTCATAGTTTGAAAGGTCTCGCTGTGCTTCAGCCCATAGGCCTCCAGCAACCAATCAATTTGGTTCATCTCACAGCCCAGGCCCACCATGAGAACCCCTGCATGGTTGGGATGTTTGGCATAGCCCCACATCACCCGCTGGAGCGCTTCAAACCCATCGCCGGAATCGGCCATACCGCATCCCGTACCATGGACAAAAGCAGCAACACCGTCCACATTTGGATAGTCCGCCAGCACATCGGGCGTAAAATGATCCGCGATCATACGCGCAGCGGTGGCAGAGCAATTGACCGAGGTAACAATGGCAATGTAATTGCGTGTGCCAACCGTGCCGTTTTCGCGGCGATAGCCCATGAAATAGTCCTGCGTCGCGGCCGGGGCCACCGCGCGTAAATCTGTGCAGAACTCATAATCTGTATCTGTGTTGCGAAAATCCACGTTATGCGTATGAACGTGATCACCCGGCAATATCTCGCAAGACGCATAGCCGATGATCTGCGCATATTTGCGCACCGGGTCGCCCATCGCCATCGCCTGCGTGGCGACCTTATGGCCCGAGGGTATCGTCGCGCGAGTCACAATCCGCTCAATGTCACTGCCCGGCGATAAACTGCGTGTCGCCGTCACCACCGTATCGGCTCGGTCCAATCGTACGAAATCCATCTCAATCCTTACACTTACAACCTCATTGCGCCTGTGGCCTGCGGGCGCATGGAACATGCAAAAGTCACCGGCACATCTGACGCCTGCATGCTACAGCAGGAGCGTGACGATATTTGGCCAAATCAACATGACTGCAAGTGCCAAAAGCTGCACGCAGATAAAGGGTAGAAAGCCTTTGAAAATATCCGTCAAAGAGATATGCGCCGGCGCCACTGATTTGAGATAGAATGCCGCGGGTCCGAAGGGTGGGGACAGAAAACTCACTTGCATATTCATGCAGAAAAGCACCCCAAACCAAACCGAAAGATAGCGGGGTTCCAATTGACCAATCAGGCCAATCTCTTCAATCGGCAAGCGCTGCACAATCGGCAAAAACACCGGAATGATCAACAAAACGATCCCAACCCAATCCATAAACGCACCCATGAACAGCAAGATCAGCATCATCATCAACAATATGCCCATGGTGGGCATATCCAGCCCAACGATGAGATCTGCCACATATTGCGGACCGCCCGCGATGGTATAGGCACCCGCCAAGGCCGCAGCCCCGATCGTCACCCAAATGATCGTACCGGTGGATTTGAGGGTGCGCATCAGGCTTTCCCATACGAGGTCAAAACTGGCCTCGCCTCGAAAAACAGAAATGATGAGCACCGCAACCACACCCATGCCCGCCGCTTCGGTGATGCCGGAGATACCCCCATAAATGGAGCCTAAAACAACACCGATGACAACAATGGGGGCAACCAAACCCTTGCCCATGTTCCAACCGGTGCGGGCGCGCTCAATTCCGAAGACAAAGAAGATCAATGCAAGCGAGATGGCCGTGAGCCCACCAAACCAGGGAATATAATCGGGGGTTCCATAGGCAATGGCATCGACGCCTTCTTCATAGATATTTTGCCCTGCAAGCGTGAAAAACACCACCCGCAGAAATAATGCAAAAGAGAAGCCCGCTGTGATAATCGACAAGAAGGCACCGAAAAGCGCCCATTTTTCTGCGCCTTGTGGGTCGCCAGGTTTTGGCTCTGGCAAGGGCGCCTGCTCTGGATTGAGTTGCGTACGCACGATAATGTAAAGAATGAACATCATCGCCAACATGAACCCCGGCACGAAGGCGCCAGTGAACAGCGCTTTGATCGAGGTTTCAGTGATCAAACCATAAATGATCAACACAATGGACGGCGGGATCATAGTTCCCAGAGAGCCTGAGGCACAGATCGTACCGATGGCCAAGTTTTGATTATAGCCAAGGCGCAGCATCTGCGGCAATGCGATCAGACCAAGCAGCACCACTTCACCGCCGATAATGCCGGACATTGCGGCCATAATGACGGCCATGACCGAGGTCACAATCGCAATGCCGCCGCGCACGCCGGAGAGCCAGACGTTCAAGGAGGTATACATGCCCTTTGCAATGCCTGAGCGTTCCAGCAAGGCCGCCATGAAGATAAACAACGGAATGGATATCAAAACGTAATCCGTGAGCAGCCCATAGATTTTCTGCGCCAATATGTTCAACGGGCCCGTTCCGAATTTTCGGGTGAGCAACCCGTCGCCAAAGCTCAAGGGATCGGCAATCAACGCCGGCTCAAACTTCATGACCAAAACCGCAACCGCCATAACCGCAGAGGCCAGACCCAGCGGCATTCCAATTGCCAAAAGAACCAATAAACCGACCAAGAGGACGAGTGAAATTGTTCCAATATCCATCATAGGTCTCCCACGGCTTTTTTCAGCCGTTCAATTTCATCTTGATCGATGTCATCCGCAGCCGTGTGAATTTCCGGCTCGAGGTTCCAGTCTTTGATCAGATTCAAAATCGCTTGAATGGCAACCAAAGTCACCACGGCCAAAACCAAAGGCTTCAAGGTGGCAGGGATCGGGGGATCGAAAGCAGTGCCGAAGGTCTCCCACCGCAAGAGTTTCGCTTTTGCTTCGCCATAGCCGCCATAAACTAAGAAAAAAGCGAAAACGACGATCAAAACGGTGGAAATGGTATCACAGGCTTTTTGAAAGCCACGGGGCATCATGTCATAGAGCAGATAGATGCGAATATGGCTGCGCTGCTGCATGGCGTAAAAGCCCGCAAGGATGAACACAAACCCGGCCAACCAAAGAGACATTTCATTGGCCCAAAGGGTCGGGCGTTCAAAGACATAGCGCAAGATCACCTCATACATCATCACCGCGACAACCAAAGCGATCAACATCATCGTCACCCGGCCTACAAACATGGCGACCCCGTCTAAAGGGCCGGGGTCGTCAATTTCCATGGCCGCGCCACGGACAGTCCAAATGCCGACCAAGGCAATGAGGGGCATCGCCAAAAGGATGATATAATCGAGCGTCATGATCGGCCGGTAACGTGCCGCCAAAGCGTCGGTATATCCCCCGAAAGCCATGATATATGTGGCGCCGTTCCAAACCACCCAACTGGCGCTGGCGATAAACATGAGAGGAAGTATCCATTGAATGGCGCTATGAGGTGAGGCTCGCATAAGGGCACTTCCTGAAATTATTGAGAAGGATAAAAAGGCGACCAGCCCGAAAGGATCGGGCCGGTCTTTTGATTTCAGCTTTTATTTGGAAACCAAACCAAGCTCAGTGAGGTAGCCAACGTGGCTTGCTACAAGAGCTTTGGCCTCTGGTGTTGTCGCAAACTCAGGCCA
>Ga0209771_1000192_pt1 | contig 39490 bp, 23 predicted proteins | sample SaaInl59LU_5_DNA_FD_184639 | JGI IMG/M metagenome (GOLD analysis project Ga0209771, IMG submission 184639) | Marine microbial communities from expanding oxygen minimum zones in the Saanich Inlet - ESP_59LU_5_DNA (SPAdes) (version 2) | ecosystem: Environmental > Aquatic > Marine > Intertidal zone... | reverse complement strand
TTTTTTTTTTTTTTTTTAATTAGTTAGTATTAAACCATATAATCAAAAATGGCTACGTTAAGTTCTGGAGAATCAATCACTGATGCAGAATTACCAATTCCATTAACAAATCTAATTGCTGTTGTAGTTTTAGTTGTTGGACTAGTATTTCCCCAATATGAACCAGAGCCGTATTGTACTGATGGGGTATTAGCCTGACCACCGTTGTAATTTGAAGCTGTTAACTGAACGCTATAATTAGTATTAGGCATTGTAATAGCAAAGTTAACCGTGTAAGTACCAGTACCAACATCAGTAATACTTGTTACATTACTAGAGGCTCGGATCGCTACGACACCTGTACCATTAAAGTTAACCCATGCTATAGCAGCAGTTAGACGCGCCGTGTCTCCAGTAGCTAAATTTTGATGTAACTCATTTACATAGAGATCAGATAAATTTGTTGAAGCAGTTGGATTTACAAAGTAGCCTGTATTATTAGAATCAAAGAACTTCACCGCTCTTATTGAGGAACCTTCTATTAAAAAGTAGTCACCATTAACAACTCTTGCTTTCCAGCTACCGTTTAGATCTAGAAAGCCAATGTTATTACTGTAATCTGCATACACGTAACCACGAATAGTGCCTCCATGTTCATCTCTGAAGCGTAAACCATTAGCACCTGAACCGCCAGCAATATTCCAGTAGTCATCATCGTCTGAATAGAAGTGTTGACCAGTAGACTCGTTATACAGACCAGTACCTGAAGCATAGTTACGGAACCAGTTATGAGTGTAAGACTGAGTGGTGACTGTCGAATTTAGCCGAGACGTACCATTTGGGTCGACGTAATATGCGGTATCATCAGCATCATAAAAAATAGGGCTACGCATTGATCCTGATGCGTATGAATAATTCCCAGTACCATAGACTTGAAATCTTAAAGTACTACTATCACCTGCACCTACTAATAAATCAGTTCCATCATACCAATTAATATGTGTTGCATTATTAGTACCGGAGTCTAAATGTAAGTTACCATTTGTAGTACAAACTGAAGCATAACCAGAATTAGTGTAGTTTTGTCTACCATCACCACCAACTAATAGATAAGAACCCCATGTTACGTTTGGACCATACACTGTACCGCCACGCATTCTTTGTGCTGTATCAGATGTAGAATTTGGATCAGTGTAATATCCGGTATCATTATAATCATAAAAAATAGGCGCACGAGAGCTACCATAGGCATAGCTAATATTGTCAACTTCTAAGTTAGCTGGTGTGCGCAGGTTACGCAAGTCTCCAGTAATAGAAGTAAACGATTCAGATGTGGTTTGAGTAACAGCCCAGTCACCGCCTAAATTCATTATATTGTTATAGTACGACCCGTTTTGAATTTTACGAAGTCTAATTTGTCCGTAAGACCAACCAGAAGTTGTACCGCCAAATATAACGCAAAACCTACTATCCTTAACACCTAAACGAACTGTCTTATCAGTATAACCAACTACGTTACAAGCAGTGTTATACCAGCTATTTGACCAATTATGCCCTCCAATAATAACAGTAGCAGTACGCGGAGAAGCATATTCATAGATGTCAAACACCATATGAACCATGCCATAGTTATTAATGTTCCCCGGCAAATAAAAGATAACCTCGCCCGTAGAGTTTCCAGAAGCAGCCCATTCTATATTTGGATGAGCATAATTATGACCTTGTTCAATTGCTCCTGCAACTTGTACGGAAGTTGTAGTTGAAGCTGGATCTACATAATAATTTGTGTCGTTGCTATCGTAGAAGATTGGTGCTCGTAAATCTATATTATTTGTAAATGATTCATTTGATGTGGCAATAGCAGACCATGAAGACCAATCTTGACAACAATCTCTTAAACTTCTGACCCTTAATGGTGTGGATGTTGTTGAAATCCAATCACCTGCAAGTTGAATTGAGCCGGTAGCACCAGCACCCCAAGATATAATTTCAGGATAACTTAAAGGAGGATTACCTCCGGGATTAGCTGTAGTATAAGTACCGAAAGTGTAAACACCAGAACGATAAGTATTTCTTCCTGTCTCGGCAGAGATTCTACCAAGGTGTGATATTGAGTCGTGGCTGTGTGAATTTGCATTAATACTATTCACTGTTAATGCGTTCAGTACTGTTGTACCATTTGGATCACAGTAATAGCTAGTATCATTTAAGTCATAATAAATCGGAGCGTACATTGCTCCAGTCGCTTTAACGCGTCCGGTATCACCGTCTAAACCTACTCTAGCAGTACCACCAGCCGCAACATACAGACCCCACCCACTAAGAACCGTATTGATTCCATCATAGGCTGCATTCGGATGCGAGTATCCAATACCGTACATATTGACAAGATCATTATCGTTGGGTTGGTATCCAGAACCAATTGCGTAAATAGGGTTTGTTTTAATTGAAGTATCACCGATGTTGTTATGACCACCAACAAGATACCCAGAGCTATGCGATGTGCGACCAATATTGCCGCTCATATTTCCGCCAGCTAAAGGGAGGTAGTTACCAGGGGCTGCGGCGTAGGAGCTTACGTTACCAGCATGAACTAAATGATACCAAGGGTTCCAAGCGCCGCTGTCACCATTTCGAGTTCGGAAAGAGAATCCTTGACCTGTACCGTTATATTGTGAATTGAGCTGAAGAGAATAGTTGCTAGCTCCAAATTTAATAAGATCGCCCGTATGCGGGGCATTATTAGAATAAGTGAAGTCATCACTCATTGTGGGCTGACTATTAGCGTCTTGTCCTGGGTAAGTGTTCCACCCATTGTCTCGGAGATAGGCCGTACTATCTAAACCATCTAAGGTATCTGCGTTACCCGCAGATGAAGCGTAGCCAGCGTTGTCAGCGTAGCCCACCTGAACATCGGCATGTGCGCTATCTCCGTTATACCCATACAAGCGCCAATAGCTTCCTGTCCAGTATGTTTGCACACTGAAATCACTATTATCATCACGGCGGTACAAACGAGTAACACCACGACTATTACGACTATCGCTGTTTAAACTTGAGTTGTAAGTAGTTGTGACGTAGTTACTGTGGGTATGCCCGGGTAAAGCTGCGTAGGAACTTACGTTAGAGGAATCTACGACAGTTCGCCAGCCTTGCCATGTACCGCTATTACGTCCACGTACTGCTATTTGACCACTGCGATAGTCACCAGCAATTTGATGTTGCCAAGAAGCGTTAAATATTTGTGAATATAAAGCACCATCCGTGGCATTTCCGCTAAAGTTTGTAACACCTCCTGTATAATAACTAATACCGTTACTAGTAATGGTGTCTGCGTTAACAGCATTGTTACTGCCTGTGTTTACAAAACCCCATCCATCAATTTGATCTGCCGAACCCGCCGTAGTAGCATACGCTGCATTCCCCGTGATAGAGATAGGCCACGTGCCACTTGCCCCACCACCTGTTTTAGTCGGATAATAAGGATCGGTGATTTGTGTACGGAAAGTAGCAGGAGTAACGTACCTCAAATATTCATCGTTACTAGCTGTGATCCGTGTAATTGTACTTGTTGTTGCACCAGAAGTACTATTGATCCAACCAGCTTGAATGTACCCGCTACCATCTGTACGAACAATTTTGTTGACTTCGTTATTTCTGCCGCCGTGTACATGTAAACCATCAACGGTATCGGCATCACCAACAGCAGTAGACAGACTCACAGTCCAGTTTCCTGAACCATCAACTGATGCACTACCTGAACCAGTTACGTCACCAGTAAGAGTTACTGTATTGGTTCTAGCAGTAGTCCACTTGTCAGCGTTAGGGTGGTAGTTGTCCGCGAATACTCGTTGAGCAGTCCCCCATGACGTGGCGGTATTCGGAGCGTTCCATACACGCATCGCTCCATTAGACTTGTCTAACGTGATCGCGTTTGCGTTTCCACCGCTAGCGTCGGTATAAGTATCAAGGACAAGGACATCTTGGTAGTCAGAATTAGCAGCGCCTGTCATTCCTCCAAGAGAAGAGAAAAATGGTCTGATTGCCTTTACGTTAGTACCTATACCGGAAGTGTTAGGCTTCATATCACGATCATCTACTGCATATAATACGTCGTGGTTATGCGAGACAGGTGCGTATCTACTGTCTAAGTCAACAGACGCCAGCCCTGTGATGTGCCCGAAGCCGTCTAGAGTTACGTCTTGGATGACTGTGCCATTGCTGTTGTTGACAGAGGCTTGTGTGCTAGTATCAGCATGACTAATTGTAACAGATGTATCTGCTGCTTGATTGGCAGTACCTAATTGAGCGCCACCTGTAAGACCACTACCTGTATTAACAGTAAAGGCACCATTACCAACACTAATACTATTGTTACTAGCAGCAGTAACGTGACCTCTAGCATCTACTGTGATAGATGGAATAGAAGTGCTTGAGCCATAATTTCCAGGAGCTACTGTTGAATTAGCGTGTGTAATTGTGCGATTGGCACTAAGATCACCACCACCAGTCAAACCAGTTCCAGCAGAAATTAAGGTAGTTTTATCAGCCTTTGTACCGATAGTAGTAGACACAGTAGTAGCAAAATTAGGATCGTCACCCAAAGCTGCCGCTAGTTCATTAAGAGTGTCTAACGTAGCAGGTGAAGAATCAACTAAATTAGAAACAGCCGTGTTTACATAAGTTTCAGAAGCTAATCCTGCAACGGCAGTTGAAATATCACTTGCTGTTGCGGCACCAACATCGGATGCAGATAGAGAGACTACACCAGTATACCCATTAACAGAGTCTACAGGGACTTCTGGAATAACTAATTCTTCCCAGGTAGCCACTGTACCATTTGTTTTTAAATATTTATTATCATTATCTGTTTGACTTGGTAGTGCATCTATTCCTGTTAATTCGCTACCATCTCCTATAAAGGTAGTAGCGTTAACATTTCCGGACACATGTAAGTGATCGCCATCAAAAGTGAGGTTAGAACCAGAATGTGTAACTCCTTCACTTGTAGTATAAAGTACGCCATCATTAGTACCGCCACTTATTTCAGACAGTGCTACTACACCGTCAGCTAACGCACTACCTTCTGCAACGATATTAGCTAGGCCTCTTGCTTTACTCATTATTATCTCCTATATTTAAGTGGGGTACTAGTTTCATTAGTTACTCCAAGGTGTACCAGTAGCTACCTTTGGTGCTTTAGCATCAGCGATTTGAGCCGCCACAGCTGCTTCATGTGCCGCCACAGTCTCCTCGCCCATTGATGCTTTGACCCATCCGATAACAACTTCCTCGGTTAGGTCTTCGTAGGGAGTGACAAGTTCACCCTGCAAACCCATTGAGCCGTAGGTAGAGCCTGAATAGTCGCCGTCAACATCAGAGCAAGTCCAATGCACGTTGTTGACAAAGCCCGTTTGAGCATCACGCTCCATATTTATAATTTTCCACATATTAAACTCCTGCGTTAGCCGCTTGATACGCCGCTACAACTTCGGCGGTATGGGTTGCCGCACAGATAGCTTGTACTCGTGCGTCTTGGGTTGAGTAGTCGTCACCGGGGGCAACAACGTGTCGGTGGTAACTAGAAGACAGTTGCACACCGTCCTCCATGATGCGAATTGCTGTGCGTACTTGCACACAATTGTTTTCCAGCACTTCAATCTTGTCTACTACTGTTTGTTTTTCTAAAGCCATTTTGTTTTCCTTTGAGTTAAAAGTCCGTCTGCATCGTCCGAGGCAGATAGTTAAGCGGTGAAATAAGTAACGGTGAAATAAATATCGGCAGTGCCTGAAGTTATGTCGTTTACTGCAACATTGTTAGGGCCACTACCGCTACCGTAAGTCCAAAAACGCATCCAAGAGTCTAATGGCGCAACTGTACAGGAAATAGTTGTATTTGACCCCGTATAGGCAATATTGCTTGTTGCAACAGTACCTACGGTTTGGTTATCACTTCTGGATACAAAAGGCATTCCACGAAGATAAAAAGTATTACCGCCAGTTAAACCTGTTGTGTTGATGTTTAACAACCTAGCCGATATTGTTACTACATTTCCTATTTTTGTGTATTTGGCGTAATTTACAGTCGCCGTCCCCTCATTACCACCAGATGTCGCATCAGCAACCACAGGTGTCCAAGACCCCTCCTCATATTCATCCAAGTGGTTAGCCGCCGCTGTGCCGCCTACATATACACCGCCTGATAGGTAGAGGTCTTTGAAGCGGGTAGTGCTACGTCCAAGGTCTTTTGTGCCGTCTGATACACCATAGTTTCCGCCAGTTGGTACTATTTGTGCGCTACCAGACAAGAATAATAAACCAACATCCACGCTTTCAATGCCTAAGTTATCTCCGAAATTGCCAATACTCCCCACCGTAGTAGTGCCTTTGCGGAACTCAACAATATCACCGTCAGATGTTGTTCTTTGAAGACCCAACACAACACCAGCATCACGGCTAATGTTTGTTCTGCCTGTGCTTGTCGCAGCAAAACCGTTAATGGTTTGAGTTGAAATATCAAAAGAACTTGTCGCTTTAACCAGCAAGTCACCAGCGCTGGTGATGCGCATTGCCTCTAAATCATTGCCGTTATCGTTTTCAATGACATTAAATGCAATTTGACCTCTTGTGATTGAACTATTGCTACGTCCTCTAAGGGTAGTTAACCCAGAAGCATAATCAATAGTGAAGCCCTGTTGTCCAGAACTCATCGAACCGTGGTTGGAACCGTTAATATGTAGACCGCCACCACCAAGTGTCATTTTGTAGCCAACACTTGATGTGTATCCAACCAGCAAGTCACCAGCCGAGGTCAGCGTCATCGCCTGAGTAAAGCTAATAGCGCTACCTGCTGTGCCAGAGGGGGCGGTGTACCACTGGAATGCGCCATTTATCTGCTGGAAGTACGAGGCAGTGTTGGTGTTAATGTAAGTGTTACCACCTGCCGCATTGACATACACATTTGAGCCAATAGACGCCATGTTGTTTTCAGAGCGACCAAATAGACTTGAGCCATTTCCACCAAATTGAAATGCTCTAAATGTTGGATACCAAACACTCGGCGTAACCCCCAAGCCGAGGTTGCCTGCGCTGGTAATACGCATACGCTCTGTGTTGTTGGTTCCGAAAAGCAAGTCCGAGTTGGCGCGTTGGAAAATATATGCCCAAGGAGAGCCAGTTCCTGCAAGCAGACCAATGTTGAAATTTCCGCTTGCTGCGTTAGTAAAACCAAGTCCAGTTCCGGGGTCATTAATTGTCAGCTTATAAGCAGGCAAAGGCGTCCCAATTCCCAGATTGCCGTCGATAAGACGCATACGCTCCGTTGCGCCAGTTGCACCACCAGCAGAGTCAGCAAAAACAAGGTAGCCACCGCCATCCGAGCCATCCGCTCTACCTTCAATGTAAGAACCAACACCAGTCCCACCCGGACTAACGTCTTTAACGTAAAACTCAATACGGCCTGTTGGCTGGTTTACCCCCAACCCCGTGTCATTGTCGGTAAAACGCAGGATGTTGATAGGGGGGCTTCCAGCTAAACCATTGTTGTTTTTTGCCAGCTCTAGTAATGTTGCGGGAGCGTCAGCTAAAGCACCTATGCCCACGTTATTTACGATGGTAATGTTGCCGTCACTTCTAATACGCATTGCCTCACCGTTTGCTGGGCTTTGCGTATCTCCTTGGAAACCTGTTCCAAAAATAAGAGAGCCAGATAAATTACCTAAACCGACTGCTTCACCATCACCACTAGCGTCAGAATTCCAAATCTTTAAATATCGCCCGTAGCCACCAGCAACGTTAGTAATGATACCAAAGGTAGTGAAGTCGTAATAAAAACGTGAAGAACCATCAACGACTTCCAGCTTATAGTCAGGTGTATCAGTGCCCATGCCAACGTGACCGTCTGATCGAATAGACAGTCTGTTGTTACCAGCCACACTAAACAAAAACTTGTTGTCTGTATGGTTGTAAGTAATTAAGCCGCCACTGTCCAAGCCGGGGTTGCCTGTGGTCGTATCTACAAAAGCAAGGCGGCTAGTAGAAGTTCCATAAATGCTTATGCCTTGGTTGCCACTTCCACCTACTACAAGTTTATTTGCCTGACCCCAAAACGACTCAGGCGCACTCGTCCCAATACCAACGTTGCCTGCGCTGGTTATGCGCACCCTCTCAGTAAATGTACCTCCTGCGTTTCCGCCTTTTAGTACCAAATCTATATCGTTGTTTGCATTATAGTCAGTACCAATAGTCCAGCCATCACCACTTGTAGTTAGCTGGATTGAAACATCATTAGGCTGCGTTCCATTTAGTGCCAACCCATCAGCAACAACCGTACCTGTTACGTCAATGCCTGTGCCAGATACGGTCAAGCGGGTTCCACCGTTTGTTGCAATAGCGACTTCACCTGCGATAGGTGCAAACAACCCAGAGTTTGCATCGCCCAAAGCCACAGATGGAACTGAATTTGTACCTAATGTATTGATGAATAAACCGTTTACAAGTCGCAGACTTTCACCATTAACTGTTGGAGCCGTAGTACCAATCCCAAGAAACTCCGCACTAGCGTCCCAAAAGAACTTAGCTGTCGTGCCTGTGTCTTCGTAGAAAGAGATGTCGCCGTTGTCAGCAATCTTTAATCGGTCAACAGGAGATGCGCTATTGTCGTTTGTGCCGAAAACTAAATCATGAGGGTTCCCCGCTGAAGCACCTCCATTAACAGCACGAATGTATGCGTAACGTGTAGATAAACCATTACCGCCAGCCATTTTTATTTCAGCGGTCGTACCATTCGCAACACCACTATTGTGTACTGTTAAAAGTGTCTCAGTTGCTCCAGTATTTGAAACAACAAAACTACCGTCACCTGCAACCGTCAACCCATCGCTAACCACCGTACCTGTCACGTCAATGCCTGTGGCGGTGGTGGCGAGTTTGGCTGAGTTGTCGTAGTACAGGGTTGCTGTATTGTCTTGCGCCCCAAATACCATTGACTCTGTGCCAGCCGGATTCATCACTTGAAACTGTGACGCAAGAATACGTAGTTGGCCTGTTCCTTGGTCGCTGATATAGCTATGACTACCATCATGGTAAATCTGCAAGTCAGAGCCATTACCAAAGATTGCCTTAGCGTTGTCACCAAGGTTAACACCAGTAAAAGTAGGTGATGTGTTAGGTTGAACTGCCGTATCTGCTGTTGTTCCCTGAGCCGCCGTAGCATAGTCAGTAGAAGCAGTATCAGCTGCAGTACCTAAAGAAGAATTCTCCCACAAACTAGTAGTGCTATTGTATCTTAATACTTGGTTGTTAGATACTAAATTAATGAGTACATTATGCAGCTCTTCAATCTCATATCCATTTTGAGGAGATACATAAATACCACCGTTACCTGAATTAGCCCTTAATACTACACCTATAAAAACAGAATGTAGAGGACTTACAGGAGGTATTTTTGTTAATCCACCATTTGACCCAAGATAAAGAATATCTCCTTCATTATAGGCACTTGTATTAAGCCCATTAACAATTCCTTTTGTAGTAACGTATCCATCTCCTCCAACTGCGATAGTCTCAGTAACAACTCCTAAAGTTTTACTAGAAGTTAAATCACCAACATTATTTGCTCTTTTAACAGAGGGTCGTCCACCTTGCGCACCAAAAAGATATACTACCATGCCATCGGTTAATGGAACAGTATCTGCGTTAAATACTCTGGCTACTTGTTCTTCGCCAATTTGAAGATTTACATTACCACCAACTAAACCAACTTGCAATGTACCATTATCAGGATCCCATTGAAGTTTACCAACACCTTGTACAGGTGTAATAGTTGTATCAAACTGAATAAAGTCAGGAGAGCTAATACCGCTTGTAACACCTGTTAACGATGTAATATCGGTGTTATCCGCATTTCTAGCGTATCTAGTATCACCAAGAGCATACACGTTTGCAGAATCAAATGTACTAAAAACTAGAATATTTAATTCATCGTTAATAATAGCAGCAGGAGAAAGAACAATAGAGGCTCCGTCAGTAGCCGTGTAGTCGGTACCCCCTTCAAGGAATATACCGTTTAAGGTTACGATAATAGAACCTGCAGTATAAGCTAGTGGGTTTGAATTATCATCATTACCTGAAAATACTGTTTGACCAGATGTAGCTGTGTAGTTGTAAGTAGTTAAAATAGCTTGAGATGCAGCCGAAGCAGCTATCCAAATAACGCCGTCATATATCCACATACCTTTGTCTTCAGATACAATTGTACCATTATTATAGTACAATGCACCTACTAGCAGAGGATTACCATCGTTATCTACTGTTGGGGCTGAAGGCTTAGACCCTAGGTATCTATCATCAAAGGAGTCGTAAGCCGCAGCAGCATTTGCAGCGGATGTAGCCGCCGACGTAGCGCTTGCAGCAGATGCTTCTGCACTATTAAAAGCGTTAGTTTCGCTTGTAGCAGCATTACTTGCACTTGTCTCAGAGGCTGTGGCGCTATTAGCAGAGTTAGTGGCTGAATTAGCAGAGGCGGTGGCGCTATTAGCAGAGTTAGTAGCTGACGTAGCTGACGCAGTAGCGCTGTTAGCCGCGTTAGTCTCACTAGTTGCGGCATTAGTTTCACTAGTAGCAGCATTAACCTCACTAGTTGCAGCATTGGTCTCACTAGTAGCAGCATTAGTTTCTGAATTAGAAGCCGCAGTCTCAGATAAAGAAGCCGCTGTTTCTGAATTAGACGCAGATAAAGCAGATGCCGCCGCATTTGTTTCGCTTGTGGCAGCATTTGTTTCTGATGTTGCTGCATTAGAAGCAGAGAGGGCTGATGCTGTTTCTGAATTAGAAGCTGCAGTTGCAGACGCAACGGCTGTTGTTTCTGAAGAACTAGCGCTAAGAGCAGAAGATGCTGCGTTAGTGGCTGACGTTGATGCCGCTGATGCAGAGCTTGCAGCATTAGATTCTGAAGTAGCCGCATTAGAAGCACTTGTAGTTGCTTCGGCTTCTTTTGTAGAAGCTATTAAAGCAGAAGCTGCAGAGGCTGTAGCAGAGTTACTTGCATTAGCTTCACTAATACCTGCATTTGTTTCTGAGGTTGAAGCTGCAGAAGCCGAATTACTTGCATTTGTAGCATACGTATCTGCATTGGTTTCTGAGATAGCTGCGTTAGTAGCTGAAGTTAAGGCACTGCTTGCACTGTTGCTTGCACTTGTTGCAGCATTAGTTGCAGTTGTTTCTGGCTCTTCCCATTCTGTGCCATTGTAAAAACGTAAACCACTTGTAGTTGTGTTCCAATAGACAGCACCAATAAGCAAAGCGTTACCATCATTATCTAAACTTGGATCAGAGGCTTTTGCACCTAAATATCTATCATCAAAATTATCAAAAATTAACTCAACAGAAGCTAAAGAAGCTGCCGCTGAAATTGCGCTATTGTTTGCAGAAGTAGCGGATGTTGCTGAATTGGTCGCACTATTAGCAGAAGCTGTGGCAGAATCCAATGAATTAGAAGCGCTGTTTTGTGAAGAGACTGCTGAGTTTGCTGAATTAGTAGCGGATGTTGCCGCCGCGTTTTCACTAGACAGAGCATTTGTTTCACTTGTCGCGGCATTAGTAGCAGACGTAGCTGCATTGCTTTCGCTACTAGAAGCATTACTTGCACTTGTGGCTGCATTGGTTTCACTTGTTGCGGCATTGCTTGCGCTCGTAGCTGCACTATTTGCATAGGAACTTGTAGCGGTCTCAGAGCTAGCGGCATTGGCTTCGCTTGTAGCAGCATTGGCTTCACTTGTAGCTGCCGCTGTTGCGCTTGCTAGTGCATTAGTTGCAGAAGTAAGGGCTTCAGAGGCTTTCGTTGTTGCAGTAGCGGCACTAGCGGCTGAATCAATTGCAGAACTATTAGCATCTATAGCTTTTTGTGAAGCTGTTGCAGCACTTGCAGCTGCATTTGTTTCGCTAGTTAATGCTGCATTAGCGCTAGCTTCAGAAGCAACGGCACTGGCATTTGCATTGGTTTCGCTTGTAGCTGCGTTAATTTCGCTCGTAGCAGCATTAGTTTCGCTAAGAGAAGCGTTAGCTTCACTAGTTGCAGCGTTACTTGCGCTTGTAGCTGCATTAGTCTCACTAGTAGCTGCATTAGCTTCACTAGTAGCTGCATTAGCTTCACTAGTTGCAGCAGAAGCAACAAGCGCATTAAGTGCAGCAGACGTAGCTGCTTGTTCGTCTAACCACTCTTGTTCAGTACCTATATAGCCATTCTTTACTGCTAAATCATAAGTACTGTATCCATGCGCACCCTGACCACCTGTTCTTGATAAAGAGAGTTGATAATCAACTGTCTCTACGTTTAAAATGTTTTGTTGGACACTAAGATCAAGGCCTATACCTGTTTGAGTAACATTTAATTGGTAATCAGCCATAATTATACCTCTTCTGTTGGTGAGTATCTAATTTCAATTAAACCTCTAAAGGGTTTCCAGACCTGTTGTTCATTTCCTAAACCTGTGTCTCTAATTTCTAAATCAATAAAGCCATAAACAGGGCTATTAGGCGCGGGATTAACTGACCAGTCGTCCCCTAATGTTTCAGGGATAACTAGTTTAAATTGATTGTCTTCGTCACTTGCTTCCAAAATTGGAAGCGTTGTAATTGCAGGGCCACTTGCTATTTGAAGGGGTTTATTACCCAAGCCATCATTGTTTCCTTCAACTACTTTGCAAAGTAATGTGTAATCACTAATATTTGTTAGCCAATTTAAAGTTAAATTTAAATGAATTTGCTCACCTTGAATCACTGATACAAGTACGGCACCATCATCAGAAATCAAATCCTGTGATGAAGAGGTTATTTTACTTCTTGCCATTTTATTTCCTTTCTTCCCGACCCTCAGGTGGGGTATTTTAGGTTATTTTATAAATCATTTGACAACCATTTTGTTGCCACCCATCTTTACTTAAAATACGGTTAAACGTATCCATAGTGGGTAAAATACTGTTGCTACAAACAGTCTTTTGTTTTGTTAATATTGCGTACTTAATAAGTTCATTGTGAACAAGTCTAATAATTTTAACTCCTGTAAAATTACTTTGATTATGGTGTAATATTTCTAAATTAAAGGTTGTTGCGTTGCTATAGCTATAAGAGAGTTTATTAGCACAGAACCATCCAGCAATTTTATTGTTAATAACAATACACTTAATATAACCCTTACTATACCACCTGTTTTTCATTGATTTCCATGCTTTGTCTTCATTAACTGGTACAATAGAGTTTTTATTGTATATTTGTAAACTTATTAAACAACATTGTCTTAGTTCTTCTAAGCTAGCTACATCTCTTATTAGCATAATTATTTACCTTTTAATTCATCTACTTCTTGTTTTAACTGTTTTACGGCTTCTATTAATAATGCTATAAGCGCATTGTAATGAACACCATATAATGTATCTGTTGACCCAGAGACAGCATCAGGGAATACTTCAAGAACCTCTTGAGCAATTACACCTGCTTGTTTCATATTTTCTAAATCAATTCTATTATATAACACACCATTTATTTTTGATACTTTATCTAAGGCATTGTCAATATTTACAATATTTGTTTTAAGCCTTTTATCTGAATATGCAGTTACGTTAGCACCTACATAAATACTCTTAGAAACCCCCACACCACCTCTACACTGAAAGGCACCTGTAGTTGTACTAGAGCTATCTGTTGTACCAGTAATAGTGCCTCCCGTTGTTGGTAGCTTAGTGCTATCTGCAATAGTTATGTTTGCAGTTCCATTAAAAGAAACGCCATTGATAGTCCTTGTATTAAGAAGCTTGGTGGCAGTATCGGCATTACCAGTACAAGACCCTGAGCTACCTGAAACATTACCTGTAACATTACCTGTAAGATTACCTGAAACATTACCATCAAAAATACTACAGGCTAAAGTATTTGTACTTGGAGTATAAGAGAGTGAGGTATCAGAATAAACAATTTGGTTACCTGTGGCCGCACCTCCAAACAAAATTGGTTTTGCAGTTGCGCCTGCATTATCAGCCACCAAAGTTACTTTAGTTGCATTAGTAGCCGTTGTTGCTGTAGCTGAGTTGCCACTACAAGTACTTGCAGTACTCGCAGTACTTGCATTACCATCTAAGTCACCCTTAAAGATTGATGCGGTTAATTTATTTAGTTTTGGATTGTAAGTTAGCCCCGTGTCTGTATAAATAAGTGCATCATCTTTAGCAGTATCCCCTGAGAATACAAGGTATCTAACCGTAGCATCCTCTGTATCTGTATCTGCAGCAACAGTTAATTTTTGAGCATATCCTGAGTAAGTTGCAAAACCTGCATTAGTAGCAGAGCCTGCAGTAGTAGCAGAACCTGCAGTAGTAGCTGTAGAAGCATTGCCATTAAAGCTAGCAGCTGTTAATGTATTAGTATTTGGATTATACTTTAAATCAGTATCTGTATATAAAGGAGTACCGTCTGAAGTTTGTGTTGTTGTAAAGTTAATGTAGTGTTCACCAGAAGTTGTATCTCTTGCAGCTACTTTAATATTTTCTGCATTAGTAGCCGTTCCAGCCGTTGTAGCAGAACCTGCAGAGTCTGCAATTCTAGCAGAGTCAACTCTAACCCCATAAGTGGCTGTACCATTCCAACCCATAAGTACAGGGTAACCTACCGCCCATTGAAATGTTGCATCTTTATCAGAAGCGCCTGTAGTACCTAAGCTAGTGTTTAGTGGACTTGTATTGTTTGAAGCATCAAAAATAGTACTGTTATTACCATTCTTTTGCCAACCTAGTTGACCAACAACAGACGCAATAACCCCATTTGTACTCCAGTTTGTTCTATCTGTAATAAGTTTAGTTGCTGTAGCTGAGTTACCAGTACAGGTACCTGCAGTGGTGGCAGAGGTTGCACTATTAGCAGTATTGGCGTTTCCTGAAATACTTGTTGCTAATACGTTTGTAGATGGGTTGTAAGTTAAATTAGCATCAGTATATACTGAAATGTTTCCTGTTTGAGCGGTAGTAAACGCAATATAGTGATTTGCATCTATTGTATTCCTTGCTGCAACTGTTACATTACTTGCATATGTAGCTGCTGCTGCAGAGCTTGCCGTACCACCTGTAAAGGTATTTGAAGTTTCTGATATAGTACCAATTGTTACCCATTGGTTATTAGCTTTATTTCTAATTTTTAAGGTTGTATCGCCTGCTGTTGAATTTGCCCATAATTGATGCGCATAACTAACAGAGGGAGCTGTTGTATTTGAAGAGCTACTAGCCAAAGCCCCTAAAGCAGAATTTAAATCTGCTCTAAATGCGGGGAATGTTTGGTTAGCAATACTCATATCATGAGTACTCATGTTTTATTCTACCTTTCCGTAGCCTTTTGCTACATAATCAAAAGTTCTATTAATTATTGTATTAGAGTTATTTTTAAACACAATACTAAAACCAGACACTGTACTGTTAGTAATTGTATAATAATCTCCTGAATCCATATTTTGTGCTGCAATACCAATAGAAGGAACGTCCTTAAATGCTCCATTAGGGTATAAAACGTTATACACTGTTGTTCCAGAAGATATATTTGATTGATTTACTGATCTATCAGGCATATCAATTATTACTTCTAACTCTCTAATTTGTGGAGTTATTCCGTTTGCTTCGCTTACTAATTTAAGCCTAAATTGCAAGTACCTTGTAGTAACAGTAGTTGTTAAGAATCGTTTCCAAGAACTCCAAGTATCTGAGGTTGTATTCCTATATCTAACTTCCAATTTAACATCAATATCATCAGGGTAGTCTGGCCCATCAAAATTACCTGTTCTTGAATCAAAAGTTCCTAATACAGAATCAAACAAACCAGTAGAGGAGTCTAACCTTACCATATTCAAAAAAGCAGACAATTTTGAAGTATAAACAGCACCTAAGTCTGTAGTAGTTGGAAAAGTATAATACCCCTCTGTATAGTTGGAAATTGCGTTTAAATACAAATATCCGTCTACATCTTTTAAAACAGTTGATGTTCTTGTACCTGTAAAATTTGGATGCTGTGGTAAATTTAAAACTGTATTTAAGTTTTCAATATAATTAAGATTTGTAGTAACAACTGTCTCAGTTGCCTCAAGACTTATATTATTAGATTTATCTACAGATTTAATAAAGTATTTACCAGTTAATGCAGGTACAATAGTAGTAGTTGCTGGTCTAGATACTTTGTCTACAATTGTAAATGAAGAAGCATAAACACCAGTTGTTATATCATTTGAATAAGTAATAAAGTAATGAGAAAGATCAACATCCTCTACTGGATCCCAACTTAGCATTAAATTACTACCAATAACATCGGCGTTAAGCTCAATGGGTGCAGCAGGGGGTGCTGTTTTGCCAATTACTATTTTACTTGTAGTAGCCCATTCACTTCTAGTATTTAGCCCAGAAATAGTTCTGGCTCTTACAGTATATGTAAGTAAATCAATTACGCTATTAATGTAAACATATACGGGTTCTACTCCTTCGCCTTTTGCTGCGTTTGCAATAGACTGCCATTCAGTATCACCATTTCTTTGATATTCTACCTCATAAGAGACAGCCAATGGGTGATGCGCAGGTATGACTTTTACAATTAAAGAAGTAGTAATATTGTCCTTATTTTCCACTAGTATTTCGCTCAACTCAATACCAGGTATTTCATCAGAGCCGTCATCAATAAATACATCTAAAAGTGTATTTTGCAAAGACACATCAAGTGAGTAAGACTCTACTGATACTGCAAAGTCATAGTTACCAATTAATAAATTGTCAATAACAAAAGAAGTTCTAGTGGTTTTACCTATTTGCTTCCAAGCATTTTCACCAACCTCTGAGTACTCAATAATATAATTTCTAACAGCATAATTTGTTGGCTCTGTCCAAGACAATACGCCTGAACCAAAATCAATTGTTTCTTCGTTATTTGTATAGATAACATCAATCACAGTAGGAACACTAAAATTATATAAGGGAGAGAGACCTCTTAGAGACTCTTCACCTGAGTATCCAACAGCTTTTACTGAAAATTCGTATTCAATATCTGAGTCAATACTGTTAATGATATAGGTTGTATTAGTAGTTGTACCAACATAAACATAATCTTCAGTACCATCAATGCGATATTCAATAATATATGATTTTGTTAGAAGACCCTCAGGGGCTACCCAAGAAAGTACTCCATTGCCATCTAACTTTGAAGCAGTTGAATTAACAGTAAAGGTTATGCTTGTTGGTTTATTTTGTGTAATTGAAATAACTCCAGAAATAAATCTTTCTGACTTTATACCAGTGTTACTTTCTGAAATGAGAGAAAAGACGTAGTCACCTTGCTTTAACTCGGTAATATCTATTGAGTTATTTGTTGTAATTCCAATAGGTTTAAATGCCGTGTTATCTCCGGGCATGTCTAACAATTCTTCAAGAGCTGTTTTATATTCAATAATAAAATGTTTAGGTTTTGAATCAGAAGCCATTACCCAATTTAAAACACCTAAGCTATTTGTATTTTCTGTAGATTGATTAGGGGTGAAGTTTACACCAGTAACTCCATCAATTGCTATTTTCTCTAAGTCTGATCTTAATTTACTAGATGTAAACCCATCTCTTGAAACTGTAGAAATATAAAAATAATAGCTTCCGGCTTCAAGCCTTGGTACAGTAATAGAGTTACTAGATGCAGTACCTATTAGTGTATATTCACCAACAGGGTCATTATTTTCACGATACTCTACAATATATTCTTTTACAGAAAAATTAGGTGGTACAATCCATTGTAATTTACCAGAGCCTAGATCAATTCTTTTAGAAGTGTTTTTAATAAATACAATATTTGAAACAGTGTCAATACTAATACTTTGATCTGATAGTTTAAGTTTATCTGATTGAATATTATTAATATCTACAGCGGTGACAGAAAAATCATAAATGTCAGGTTTTAATTCTGGAAGTACATAAATTGTATCTGTTGTTTCACCTAAATATTTATAAATGTTACTTGTTGACTTTTTATATTCAATAATAAATTTTGCAAAAGAAGATTCTAATGCAAGGCTCCATGATAAATATCCACTTGAATTTGTTGCAAGATCAGCTTCATCGTTATAAAAACTTAGCTCAGATACTGAAGAGGTATTAATTACTTGTGTTAAACTAGTAGTTTGAGATAGTGCGCCTGATAGCGACTCTACTTCAACTATAAAAGTATAATTACCTGCACCCATACCTTTAATAGTAAATGCCTCTGTCTTTGTTCTTCCTAATTGTATTTTAACATTATTATCTAAGTAAGAAAAAGAAACAATATAAGATGAAACCTTATAATTAATTGGTGCAGTCCAAGTCAATGTTCCAACACCTGCTGTTATATTGTTTGTTGTATTTCTTGTAAATGCTAAATTTGTAACTTCAGGAACTGTAATTAAATTACTAATTGACTCTACTCTTTCAGAAAGAAGACCTCTAACTGATTCAGTTCTAACAGAAAAGACATAAGAGCCTAAATCTAATCCAGACACTTCAAAAGTATTAGTTGTAGAGTTACCTAAACGTTTGTAGGTATTAGCGGATGGTAGCCTATACTCTACAATATACCTAAAGGGTACATAATCTAGAGGTTCTACCCAACTTAAAGTACCTAAAACTAAGCTCTGTGTTTGGTTTAAAAAGTTATTAGCCTCAAACTCTACTACACTAGGTTTAGGAATAGAAATGCTTGTATTTTCTAAGTTAGATCTTTGTGATAGTTCACCTGAGAAACTTTCTGTTCTAATATAAAAGTCATAAGATCCCACACCTAAATCAACAACAAAATTATTATCAGATGTTAAACCAAGCTTCTTAATAGTCGGACTACCTGATACTGAATACTCTATTAAAAACCTTCTAAAGAAGGAATCGGGTACCGTTGACCAAGAAAGAGTACCTGAGCCTGCTTCATAAATTCCATCATCATTAGGTGCAAAGGTAATATTTAGAGGGGCTTGAGGGCTTAAATTATAAGCTTGAGAAGCTGTACTTGTAGAGTCTGCTCTTAACGAATTTGTGGCTTTTACATAAAAGGTATAAATATTAGTTCTTAAATTTGAAATATCAAAGTTAGTATCTATTGATTGGCCTAAATAAACTTTTCTTGTTGGATTTGTGTCAATTGAGTAGTATATGCTAAAGGAAGCTGCATACTCATTTTCAGGATAATCCCATTCAAGCCTACCAATGCCGAAAGCGCTATTTCCAGTTTCGTTGGGGACTAACACTACGTTAGTTGGAGCCGTTACTTGAAAGTCATAATTATTTCTTGGATTGACAATTTGATCATCTTTTGCGTTCCAAGCAAGAACTGTATAATCGTATTTAACTGCGGTTATATCTGCAGTTCCATCTTCTGAAAATTTAATTTCTTTAATTTTTAAATATTCATTGTTAATGCTAACACTGGGTGCATTTACAATAATTATATCTCCTGGCTCAAACAATGTTGATCTAATTGTTACTTTAAACTTGTATATGACATTTGTTCTGCTTAGTCTAACAAGTTCTTCTGCCTTTGCAAGAGCATGATATTGATCTGTAATACCTGGAATATTTAGAGAAGTCTCTAATGGTACTTGGTTGTCATTTATTAAAAATGAAGAATAAACGCCTCCTGTTTTTAAAGGCCAAGATGCAGTATTTGATTTAAAATCTTCAGATTCATCTTCAAAAGTTACTGTGCAAAAGTTTAATCTTTCAGATGCAGAAGGGTACGTTACCTCAATATTGTCTTCAACAATATCTTCTTCAGAGATTTCTGCAATTACAATTTCATTAAGCTCTTCAAGTGTAGAGGGATACTCTAACATTAATTTGTATACGCCGTTGGTCCAAATTAAATTCGCATCTCCCATTGTACCTAGAATTGAAGTTACATTTTCTCTAATTGATTTAGTTGTATCAATAATTAAATTTGCCTCATAAAGAGGTAAATCTCTTTTACCAATTTCTTTTTTGTTCCAATATGTTCCATCAACTTTTACATCCGTCTGCACAATCCTATTGCAAATTACCTTTGCATTATAGAAGGATTCTAAATCAATTTTATCAAAAGATAAGCCTCTGCCATACGTTTCACTTGTTAAATAATCTAACAAAACTAATGCAGGGTTATTACTATATACTTCTTCCTCGCTAAGGCTAAAGGCCCCATTAGTATTGATAATATCTTTGATTGTTCTACCTTCAACAAAAAATTGAAGATTTGGTATACCTTGACTATATTGCGCATCCTCTCTGTTTAATCTAAACACCATTGAAGCATAGGGTACATCTGTAAATATTGAATTTTGTCTTTCAGTAAAATTAGCAACCATCATGGGGTCTGCTATAGTTCCTTCTTTATAAACATGAATTCTTTGCCCATGCTTTAATTCTTTTGTATCTGATTTTTGATCATCAAGAACCCAGTCTATTACATCATTAATCTTGCCTTGACACAAAGCTTGTTGAACATACAAATATTCGTTTTTAGACCCTGAGATGTCTTCTTCCATATTTGATTGAAATACAATTGCAGAAGAATCGGCATCAGCATGGGAATAACTACTCCTTACATTATGATATACACGAGCACCTGCAATTATGTTTCTACCGTATAACACAGGTAGAGGGTAGGCTTCTCCTTCAACAGAGAATTCAAAGCCCCTCATTTTGTCCATAGACTCTTCTTGTCTTCTTTTTGCATTTGCTATCTGTTGTTGTTGAACAACAGTAGAAAATATAAACATTAAAATTCGGAATTCTAATGACATTATTTCACCTTTCCCCATCTAACTTGAATGGTACCAGAACCTTCATGAACAGAATCAAAAGCAGTATCTGTGTTATTTCTGTGAGACATTGAATCCTTTGAAGTATAAAAAGTCTTAACCAAATCTAAATCTGCCATAGGGCTTGAACCCTCAATAGCTGCAATCGCTTCACTATTACTAATATCAATTGTATAGCCATGATTGTCAACTGCACCTGCATAAATTAAAATAGTATCATTAATATCTTTAAAGATTTCACCCGGCTGAACTATAATACTATCAAAACCTTCAATTTCAGATTCTGTTGTATTAATAAAACCTAGTCTAACAGACATCTCTCTGCCAATAATGCCATCCTCAAAATAATATTTAAAATTAAAAGAGGGATCAGAAAGCGCAACTTTATACGCCTCCCGATCTACAATATCTGAAATATGAGGAGGATCTACACCGTAAACTCCATTTTCACTTGAGTAGGTATTTCCATCTCCCATAGTAATATCATAAGGTAAACTTGTGTAATGCTGTATAGCACTAGGTATATCTAGGGATACTAGGAAAAAATAACTAATATTTTTTTCAAGAATTAATGTGTTAACAGCATTACTTAATTGTTTCATAAATATTCCTTATAACGCTTCTATAAATGTTACTGTTCCCATGTCCGATAAGACCCCATCCGTATAGGTTATTCCTAGCATGGTATCTGTATCATATCTGGCTTTTAATATTACATTCTGTCCATAATTAATGGACTCAGTAGTAGCAATGGGTCTAACTAACTTTGGAAAAATTGTAATAACATCTGTAGTGTCTACAGTTACAATATTTGTAATTAAATATATTTTACTATGATTAGTAAAACGAATAAATTCACCTTTAAGTAACCTGCTACTTACTGGGGTAGCTAAAGTTGAAAATGTATTAACTCCAGCGGTTTTTGCCTCTAAAGGCTTAATTAACCTAGCCCTAGTCTCTACAAACTTAGGCCTATATACCTGTGGCATTAAAATATCAAATACGCCAGCATAGCCATTAACAACAGAATGAATTAACAAATCGGGTGAATCATTAGAAGGTTCAATGTTAGTTGTAATTTCCCAACGTTGAACCTCCCTTGAAACTACTTGTCTTGCTAAAGATAATGTGTCGGCTACGAATACAGGTTGGTTACTAGCAACAGACATAGGTGTTACAAATCTTCTAATAACCTTTCCGTCTTCAAAAATACCAGCCATAATTATCTCCTTCTATTATTTTCTCTATTTTGTGCGTTTACACCACTAGAAATTTGTGGCATTAATTTTATAATTTCTGCTTTAGTTTGTCTTGAGATATCGCCAGTAATATTTAAGGTAACACTATTAGGCTGTTTATTACTTCCGCTTATTGAGGCAGCTACCCGAGCTTGTTGAGCTTCATTAAGAATGATCTCACCTGCATGTGCTAAGATAGGAAACGGCTGACCGGATAATTGCCCAGGAACTACTCCACCAGTATCCATTGGTATCATACCAGAAGCAAGCATACTAGCAGGACTACTGCCCATAGTAAATAGGCTACCAATGCCACTAAATAGGCCACCTAGTCCACCGCCACCGCCACTAAATAAACCAGATAATAAGTTTGGAAGCCCTTTGAATACTTCTTTTAATCCGTCAAAGGTTTGACTCAGATTAGCAGTTACAGAAGCAAAAGTACCATCAAGAGAAGCACCAAATGAATCAAAAGCATCATTAAGCGTACTTTTAGCAGTATCAATCGGACCTTTTCCATCTTCACCTTTATCGTTAAGCTTCCTAGAGGTATCCTGTTTAGTATAAAGAGGGTCTCCAAAACTACCAGTAGGCCCTGCTCCAATTGTTTTTACTTGACTACCGCCAAAAAGATCAAACCCTATACCTGCTTGTTCACCGAATAAACCACTAAACATACTCTCAAGCTTAAGGCCTTCTTTTCCAAATATACCTTCTGTGATTCCTGCTGAAAAGCTATCAACTATATTGCCTGTAATACTATTTAAAAGTGTATCACCAAAGTCCCCAATATTAGATTGGCCCTTTAGTAAGGAACTTAAACCAGTATTAAAGTCACCACGGACATTAGCTGCTGCAGCATCACCAGTCTTTTTTGTAAAGTTTGCTCTAGCCTCATTACGAATAGCTTTTAACTGATCGACAGTTTGTATTTGTAGGTCTATAGAAAGCTGTTTTAATAGAATATCTTTTAAACTAGCTACTGCAATTTCTTGTAAACCAATACCTTCTGTAACACCATCTTTAAGAGACCTATTTAAATCGTTACCTGTTTTAAGTAAATTATCTACATTTGTAGTAGTTCTATTTAAAATTTCAGAATCTTTAGATAGTTTTTCTAAATTATACTTAGAAGTATCAATACCTAAAGAGCTTAATTTATTTGTTAATTCCTGTAGAGCACTTTGTTTTGTACTAGCAACGTTAATTGCTTTTATTATTTCTACCGTACTCTGTTGAGGTGCAGCAGGGGCTGCTTTATTAGAAAGAGAATCTACAGCCTTTTTAAATTGAGCAATATCTTGTTCTCTAATAGATTTAATATAAGATTGGCTTTGCACAAACTTTTCTTTTGTTTCTGGCTGGCTAACAAAGCTATCGATTTTGCTATTAATCATTGATCGAGGTACAAACCTAGAAATAGCACCCCTGTCTTGGGCATCGTATGCAGCATCCTTAAATGCTTTTGTCAGTAAGGTTAATCCTTCTTCTGTAGATAAATTAGCATCTATTGATTTATTTAAAGCGTCTATTAAGAACTTAGTATCTAAGTCAATATTATTTACCTTTTGTATACCGCCCTTTTTATAATCAAAGGGTAATGGGTTTTGAAGTGGAGGGGTACCTTGAGCAAATGCGGGTAAGCCAGAGTTAATTCTATCTAACAAGGCTCTATTATCTGCAGTTGCTTTTGCATTAACAACAAACTCGCCATTAGACAATCTTGCTAAAATAGAATCAGAGGTACCTGTACCTGGCCCCATAATAGATCCACCATTTGCAAATTGTTTTATAAAGCTAAAGTCGAGTCTCTTACCCTTCTTAAGACTAGCTTTAAAGTCACCACCTAAGAGATCAGTAGAATAGCTTAAGTTACCTGTGGCTAAAGCAGCTGCCCCGCCTGCTACGGATAAGGCCTCTTTACCTGAAACACCATATTGACTAGTAAAGGAATCTATTGCAAATAAAGACTCTGTTTTTAATTTTTCTGCAATAGCCTGCTGTCTTAACTGTAAAAGTTGATCTGGTGTTCTTTGATTAATTAGTTTGTTTAGGTCAGCGGTTATTAACTTATTTAATTCCGAATTGTTTTCTGGCTTTTCTGGAGCTTCAAAACCAACACTACCGCCAGCTTCATAACGGGGAATTCCTTTGCCACTCGTTATTTGACGCATTAATTCTAAATGCCCATTAAGTTGACCTGTTCCCTTGTATTGGCTTAGTAGCTGATTTATATAATCATCATCGATATTACCCATAAAGCTACGTATATACTTACTGACCATGTTAAAGTCTTCATCATTAACATAGCCGCCATTAGCATAACCCTTTGTCATACTACGTATCGTATTTATATGACCTTCTAACTGTCCAGTTTGCTTATATTGTTTTAGTAAGTTATTGATATAGTCATCATCAACGTTACCCATAAAGCCACGAACATAGCTACCAACCATGTTAAAGTCTTCATCATTAACATAGCCGCCATTAGCAAATGGTGAAGCTATTGATCTATAATAAGAATCTAATTTTGAAAGATAAGGTTGTGCTTTGTCTATAATAATACCAGTGTCTTTGCCGCCGGGATTTATACGTCTATTTATTACCTTTGCAATAGAATTAATATCTTTTAAATTATCTAGCCCTTTTATACGCCGCACTAAAGTGGTAACAGCTTTAGTATTATTATCGCTGGAGGAGGCTAGCGCTTCTGGATCATTTTCAAAACCTGCTTTTTTATAGTTATCACGACCAGTTGTTTGTAACCAGCCACGACCTCTAAAGCGATAACCATCACCAACTCCTGTGTTTCCTAACTTATATCTCTCTGATCTATTTACATCTGCATAAGCAAAATTAAATAAAGATTCAACTGTTTGTGTGTTTGCAAAATGTTTTATTTCATCCCAAGTAAAGTTTTTAAAAGGGCCGCCAAATAATTTATCCCATTTACCCCTAGACTCTAAACGACTTTTATATTTATTTTTAATTAAAGCATTTGGGTTGGGTGCCTCGTCTTGTGCAAGACCACCTGCAGACTCTTTATCAATAGTTGCTCGTAATCCAATATAAGAAAGAGGAGAACTCCAATTAAGTTGCTTGACTAATGAAGAAAGAATTGTGTCTTCAGGAAATGCTTTACTAATTACATTTCCATCTTTTGATACATAACCACCTGTAGCAAAAGCAGGTAATCCATTATTAATACGCTCTAACAAGCCTCTATTTTGAGAGGTTGCTTTGGCATTAACAACGTATTCGCCATTTGAAAGTCTAGCAAGAATAGAGTCAGATGTTCCTGTTCCTTTGCCGGATACCTTACCGCCTGTAGCAAGGCCTGAAATTGGATCTACTGTAAAGTTACCACCAGCAGAATCAGAATTTTTACCTTTAAATGAATTAATTGAAAAGATACCTTTAATTGTTTTACCCAACTCTTCAATCTTAGATGACATCCAATCAAATATTCCTGTAAAGAAAGATTCAATTGCAGGGCCAATCTGCTCTTGGAATAACTTTTTAATCTTCTGACCCCAACCACCCTCTTCACCAAAGAATACGTTATAAATCAAAAAGCCACCCGCTGCAACACCTAGTGCTGCAAGGATTACTGGCAGACTTAAAGCACCTGCTAATGCAGCTAGCATTGTAGCCACAGCACCAGTTATGGCACTAACAGATGGAAATAGCGCACCAAGTAAAGCAGTACTTAATGCCAGTCTAGTCAATGCAGCTTTAATTACAGGTAAACTAAATGCAGAAGCAACCCATGTAGCTGAGGATAATAGCTTAGTACCTAACATACCAGCAACTAAGTTTGTACCAAATATGATACCTGTAGTTATACCTAGTTCAGCAAAAAGCTTAAGCATTGGATCTTCTATGCCAATATTCTTAACAATATCATCTGTAAAGGCCAGAGCTATTGCAATACCAATACCAGCAGAGGCAATAGATAAGGCTCCTTTAAATGCCCTACCAACCCTTCTACCTGCCGTTTTACCTGTTGTTTCACCCTTTTTAATATTTTCTTCGTTTTTAGCATCGTCACCAATAAAGTATTTTACAAAGTAACCGCCAAGTGCCTCTTGCGCAACAAATTTAACAAGAGAGGTAATAGAACCCATAACTGCTTTTGACAAAGCGCCTAGCTTACCAGTTAGTAAGGCTACTGTTAGTGTTCCAAAGAATAGCCCAGAAAGTAAACCAGTTAAGTTACCAGTGCCAGCAAAACCAGCTTCTTTTAATAAGTTATTTCCAAAACTTACAATTAAATCATAAATTTCTCCAAGGGCCTTGCTAACTGTAGAGGGGCCTTCTTTTGCAAAGTTATCAATAACTCTCTTTAATAAAGAACCAAAATACTTAGCAATTTCATCAGTAGCTGCTCGAACTTGTGATATATCAAATGATTCAATTAAGAACTTAGTACCAATTGTAATAATTGCCAAGTTTCTAAAGGTGCTGTTAAATGCAAATAATAACGCACTTGCAACAAAATCTCTTAAATCATTATCATTTAAAAAGTTTCTAACATCTAATTTAATGCTACTAATACTATCTGAGAATCGTGTTGTAATACCTTCTGTTACGTTTCTAAATAATTGTTTTGCATTTTCAAAGGTTGAAGTGACAAAGCCTTTCATACTAGAGGTAATATTTGCAAAGAAGCCTGAAACGGCTTCGGGCGCAAGTAATGCCCTATCTATCATGTTTACAAACTTATTTTTAACTACATCATAAAGCGCACCAAGGTCTTCTTGTAAATCTGAAATAGATGGAATTGCTGCTAGTCTAAAGGCTTTCCATACTTTACCCCAAGCAGCTTCTGCTTTATCAATTCTAAATAAATCTTTATAGTCTAATTGTTCATAACTTAAGTTTAGTTTAAACTGCAAGTATAGATTGCTAGTAAAATCTTTTATATAATTTGCTACTGCACTGAGCTTGCTAAGTAAAGGGTCAAACGCAACACCAATTGCAGAAACAGCTGCTATAACTGTAACTTTAAATTTATTAAATTCTATAATACCTAATTTAACATTCTTTATTAGTTCTCTTACAGAAGAAAGAATCTTTTCTTTTATTTGATCTGCATTTAAATTTTTAAAAGTATTGTTAACAAGGTCTTTAAATAATTTCATTGGTGATTTAATAAGCGTTACTAACTTATCCGCCCATGCAAGTACACCGTTAATTAAATCTGGCCACGTTGAATTTCCAACAACCTCATCCCAAATACTATAGAAAACATCTTTAATAAACTTTCCAAAATTACTAAATGAAGTTTTAATTCTTTCTAAGTTTGGCATCCACTTAGATAATTCTAGTTTAATATCAGTTAATGATATATTAAACTCTAAATCTGGTAGTACAAAGTCTCTAAGTTTATTAGCAGTATCTGTAAATACTTTTCCAACTTTTCCAATATAAAGCGCAGTATAGCCGTAGAAAAAGCCTATTTTACCAATACCTTTTGCTAATTGACTATCAAGACCTACAGTAAAAGATCTGATAGCTTTTTCAGTAGAGTTAATTACTGCAATTAGTATTCTACCAATACCTGAACCATTAATTAAACGATCATAAAGTAAATCAAAGGCGTCATTTAAGTTACGCATTGCGCCATTTAATGTGTTTACTTGTCTCTCTGCTGCACCTAAAAACCCATCAGAAGATTCTGATATTTGTTGAAATGCTTTATAAAACTTATTAAATGTTAAAGTCCCTTTTTCGCTTTGATCACGAAGTTCAGCCATGGAAATACCAAGCTGATCGGCAATCTTAGTAAGAGGTATGCCTGCATCTGTGATTTGATTTAATCGTTCTGCAGTAATACGACCTTCAGATGACATGCGCTCAAAGGCTACAGCTACTCTAAATAATTCTTGATCACTACCACCTACAGCCGCAACTGCATCAGCGATATTTTTAATTCCACGTTCTATTTGTGATTGGGACTTGAATAAAGAGTTCCCTGTTGTTGCTAACCGAGCATAAGCATCAGTTAGTGATCTAATACTAAATGGCGTCTTTGCAACAATTTTTGCTACTGCGCCCATAGCAGCTGCTGTAGCTATGCTGCTTTTTGTTACCGTTAAAAGTCTTTGTTCTAAAACTTCAAAACTTGCTGCTGTTTTAACAGCGTTATTTCCTACAATGGCAAGTGGAATCGCCGCAAATGCGGTCTTTGCGATATTGGAAAAGCTAACTATTGATCTGTTGATACTTTCGGTACTGCTTTGTACCGCTTTTAGAGATCCTTCTAATTTCTTTAAATCTGCTTGCGCTTGTGAGGAGTCTGACCGTACTTGAATTTGTACTGACATTCTATGCCTCCTTAATAAAAATGCCCTAGATAATAGCCATTATAAATGGTTACCATCTAGGGCGTATAATACTATTTTAAGTAATCTATCACTGGATCTTCTAGTTCTCCAATAGATATAAGTGTTTTCTCAATAAAATAGGCGGGTGCTTGATTTGAATTACCCTGATTTAAAAGGCCAATATAAGAAGCATCATTGTCAATGATACCTATTGTATTTCCTTTTTCTGAATTATCAAACTTATAACTCCACCTACTACGGGCATAACCAGTGTCTATAGGAGTAACTCTTGTTAAGGCTTCTGTTGCAAATGCTGTTCTTTCAACAACACTGTCATCTGCTATTTGTTTTACTTCTTCTTTTAGCTTTTCTAACTCTGATTTGAAATCAACTTTTGCAGTAAATTTTAACATAGTTAATCCTCTATTTCTATTTCCCAATTGTCACCACTCTTAGCCTTTTGCAACATACGCAAAAAGTTAGGATCCATTGACTTATTTGAGCTACGGTTGCCTTTATATAAAGCAGCCAAAGATGGGAAAATTTCTGTTGCCTTCTTTTTAACACCCTGCGCACTTAAAAGTAAAGCAGTCCTGTTATCTTCTTGCCAACCAACAGGTCTTATTTTAAAGAAATGTAGCCATCCTAAAAATTCTTCGTAAGGCATTTCTAGCAATTGACCAACGGTTATTTTTAAATTAAAGGCAAGTTCATAAATAACCATTTCTTCATCAGTTAGTTTCCCGCTTCTACTTCCCCGGCGGCTTGTTGACCAGCCATCCCTGAATACTGAACAATCTCTGCACCTAGTTTACTTAGTTCATCTAGGGGAAATGAATCAATTTCAGCATCCTTCAAATCCTTTGCTTCTTCAACAGCTAGACGAATCATTGCTCGCAAAACGCTAAGTTCATCACCTTCTTTGGCTTTCTTACCGTGATCTTGAATCTTCATGATTTCAGCTACTGATAGCTTTTTAATATTGACTTTATCATCCATAAAATCAACTTGTTTACTCATACCTTTACCGACTAAATGTTTCATACTACTGTTCCTTACTTGTTTTCAATAAATAGATGTTTGTTATTATCTTGGAATTCTTCTAACACTTTGTTTAGTGTATGAAGAACTGATAATGTCTCAATAATTTCTTTTCCTGTATCACTCTCATTTTCAAAGTCTTTTAGTCTTTCAAATGATTTACTGATACTGATTTCAATAGATCTCTTCATATGCCTAAAGGTAGTCTTCATAACAAATGATTTACTAAATGGTGGTTTACTATCCATAATATACTCTCTTATACTTTAATAGATAGGGGTATCTACCCTAAGATAAATACCCCTACATAAATACATTAAAGGGAGGTCTCAACCTTCTTTAACGTCCCCTGGTAATTAGGCACCGGCTTGTGTGCTTGGACCAAAGAATTCACCAGCCACTGACAAAGTCAGGGTAGCTTGGTTAGCATCTGTCAACTGTGGGCTGACCAACAACGCTTCAATCTTACCGATGAAGTAGAAGTTAGAGTTAGCAACAGTACCCAGACCAGCAGCGTTGGCAGTCAAGCCATCGGGCTTAGAGTTAAGCAATGAGAATTGGAACGCATAAACGTTACCATCACCAATTGCGTCACCCAGAGTAGTGCCAGCGGCCCACTCTGAAGGGATGTAGTTAATGCTGATTTCAAGTGAAGGAGCATCAGCCTGACCTTGGATCTGGCTAGACGTCTTTTGACCGTAAACAGGTACGTTTACGATGTTAGCGGGTGTACCAACTTGTGGGAACTCGCGAACGTTTTTGATTTCAGAAAAAGCAGAAGCAGAAGCAAATAGTGCTTCTAGCTCTGTCAAAGTATCGACTGACGTATAGTCAGTGATAGCAGTCGTGTTTACGGCTAATGCTGAGAAAATACCAGCGCCGATTGATGTAATATGAGCCATTTTGTTAATCTCCGTAAGAATTAAATTTTATTGAATAGTCGCCTCTATATATTGAACTATTCACATTGTCTATGCCAAGTGGTGTTACCGTACTTGGTCCAAATTGCGTTCCATTAGTTAAAGTTTTGCCTTGAAAATAATTATCTAACAAGTCTGCTACGTTGTATAAGTCTTTATCACCAGCCGTATTATCTACAAAAATAGAAAGAATAATACGACCAGATAATCTTTTACCAATGCTAAAAGAGTCAAGTGATGCAGCTCCAGGAATTATTGTTAAACGAATGTAGGGTGTTTGAGAACCTACGTCGCCTTGGTAATTTTCTGGATATACTTTAATATTGTTAGCTTTCCAAGCAAAGCTTGCAAATACAGAGTAAATATCTTGTCTAAGTTTATCAAACATTATTTTACCCTCACAATCTTAAAGGTTGTTGCATATTCGTTACCAGTTAAAATAGAACAGTTATACGCAATACTGTCAATTGTAACTACTGTATAGGCGTTAAAGTCTACACCACCAGTCTTTACGATTAGTGTTAAATAGTTTGCAATTGTATTGTCAACTTCTGATTTTTCTGCTTCAATAAAGCCTTTAGTTGTGTAAGTAGTTGACTGAGCAACTATTTCACCAACTGAAAAATCAAAAGTACTAACTGTTTTATTAGTAAAAACTGCTGTAACGGCAAGCGCATCAAGTTTCTTAAAAGCATCATCTACAGCGTTCTGTAGTTTTGCTTTTGTTACCATTAATTAGCCCTCCACCAGATACCGCCACCTTGAGCAGAGGTAAGCAGGGGCTTAATAAACTTTTTAGCAGTAGTTGGAACTAGCGGGGGAGGCACGTAATCCGAAGAGTTGTCCTCAATTGCAATAGATCCAATCTTGATCTTTTCAAAAGTTTGTGCAGTGTTGTCTAATAAGTTTTCGTTTGCGAGTAAGTGATTAGCCATTTCATAAACAGCTAATTTTAATCGATTTGGAATCTCATTAGAAGCAATATCTACTTGCATACCTAACTTAGTATCATAGTAGCTTGCAGATGTTCTAGGCCAGGCTAGACTTTGTGTGGAACTGACAGCAGCCCCTATAAATTGATTTTCATCAAGAATTAGAGTTGCAGTCACAAGGGCAGACTCTTTGTCGTCAGCGTCAGCGCTATTCCAAGATGACGCATCAATGCGTGTATCAAAATAGTCTTCGGCTTGGCTGACAGTCACATATGAGTTTACATTAAGAGTTAGTGCCATCAGTTCCTCCTAGTGGATTAAGCGTGGAAAATAGGGAGAATACCGAGGTTCAAAGCATCCATCTTGCGTGACCATGAGCCAGCGGTACCGTAGGCTGTGTTGGTTGCAAAAGCAGAGGTAGAACCGGCCCAGTCGTAACCCATTGGGTGCATTACGAAGCCGTAGCGATACCACACGTTAGTAGAACCGCCACCAGTGTAAGAAGCCGCATCACGGTCAACTTCAACAGGGGTAGGTACAACGATTGGAGAGAAGGCAATAGAACCTGGCTTAACGAGGAACGTGGTCTTAACAGAACGATCGTTAACGTTAGCAGAAGCTGATAGGTTACCCTGATCAACACGGCTCATCACCAAACGGAACTTACCACCAAAGACGGTTTGGAATTCCAAGTTGCCATCTACAACAGTGGTCGTGTCCACCAAGTTTGCAGCACGGAGTTCAGCCATTGTTTCAGGTGAAGTAACCATGTACATAAAGTCAGGCTCATGATCCTTGAAGCCCATGCCAATAGCCTTGAACAAGCGTTGACCGCGAGCTGCACCAATAGCAGAAGCGTCAAACAACTTACGCTCAGTAGCGAGGTCAGTAGCGGCAGTACCAAAGGTACCAGCGGCGTTGATGTCAACAAAAGCACCAACACCAGCGCCATCGGCGTCGGTATCAAATTCAACAATACCAGCACCACGGCTAACTTCGTAAGCTGCAACACCCTTGAGGATAGAAACAACTGCGTTAGACTCGTCATTGCCGCGTACTTCGGCAAAGTCACGGGCGATCTTCAACAGACCGTCTTGTTGTGAAACCACTTGTTGCAGGTTCACTTGCTGTGCGCCAAAAGTGCGAACAGACTTAATGTAGTCAGCAATCTCGGTAGAGATGTCGGTATAAGTACCAGCAGTTGCTGAAGTCAAGCTAGCTACGTTAATGTTAGCAGCTAGGGGCTTGTACCAGCGCATTTGACCAGTGAAGTTTTCACCGCCAGCGTTGATCATGTTGTTTGTGCCAACTAAACCAGTAGAGTTTAGCTTCTTAGCAGTAGTGTATGCCTCATCAGAGTATGCGCTAATTGCCAAGGCAACGTTCTTAAATAGGGTATGGTCAATCATTTAATTTCTCCTAGAAATTGATTAATTTTTATTAAAGTGAAAAGTTTCCTAATTTGCCAGCCGCAGCTAACTGCATAATTTCAGCAGTAGAAAGGTCTGACATCTTTTTATTGGGATCTAACTTCGGCGTACCTCCTACAGAGCTAGTGCCGCTTCCCGAATTAGTTTTAGGTTTAAATAAGAATGTATTATCATCATCCTTAGAAAACGCATTCACAAATTCCTTAATGGATGCACCAGACTTATGAATCCAACCACCCGTTTCGGGATCCTGAATCAATTGGTCTACTACATCACGATAAGCCATCTGTTGTGAGCGTTCATTACGGAAATCTAAACCCGTGAGTGCATCACGAACAGCCGCATCTCGTGTTAACTTGATGTTTCGCTCCTCAGCAATGCGTAGTTTTTCTTGAAGTTCTGTCAACTTCATTTCAGCTACTTCCTTGTGCTTTCCTTCAGCCTCAAGAGCAGATAGCTTTTGTTGTTTACGTTCATCTTCAAGTTGAACAGCACGCTTTAGTGCTTCATCACGTTCCGAATATGCTTTATCTAGACTAGACTTAACTTTAGCTAGGCGTTCTTCTACCATTTTTTCTAGTAGCGCCTCAGTATCTTTACTTGATACTACTGCTGTTTCGTTTGGTTCTTGTTCTACGTTACTGTTATCATCACTCATTATTTATTTTCCTTCGGCACAGCCGTTTATTTAGATCCCTTTGAATTACAAATTCTAGGGTGTTTGTTGTTGTTATCATGGGCCAACCCCATAAAAATCATATCCCGGTCTTATCGGGGCTAAAATATCTTCTCTAGTTAAACCATTTGCTGGATCTAGTAAGCCCTCTTGTTTGGCACGTAATATCAACGCATCATAAGTTTTTCTTGACATTCCTTGTCTACGCAACTCATTTAATGTTTGCCTAATAGTGTCTCCATCTAACGCATCTGCGTAGATAAGCCTTAAGGCATCCTTAGATTTAACTGCATCGCCAATGTTTGTAAAGAAAGCATCATGAATTGTTGCTGTAGGTACATTGTTTCGTTGACCCCATAAGTGGTACTGACGAACAATTGAGGCATCATTCATATGATTCCCGTTAACACCCATACCAATTCCTGCTCTGTTTAAACTAGCTTTTCCTAATAGTGTAGCGTCTTCGGCTTTTGCTTCGTAAATGTTTCGAACCATTCGACCTGTTACAGGGTCTCTAAATTCAATACTAGATTGAATCTTTGGTCTATATCTTTGATACAACACTTTTCCATCAAATGTAACCCAAGGAATGTCTACCTTTTGAGTTTCATCGACAAATGATTTTGCTGCATCTTTCCAGAATTGTACGAACTTTTGAGTAATGGGCGCTCGTTCGGCAAGTTTCCTAGACATAATCTCGGATACTTGTTTAAACTCGTTAGGGCCAATTAAACCAACTCGCGTGTTTGCAAGTTTGTCCACGAAGGCTTCAACATCAGGGTGAACATCTCTTGCAGCAGCCATTAACTCTTTTCCCACAGGGACTTCGTTGTCTAGCACTTCAATTAGTTCACGTTTTAGTTGTTTTAGACCGTAAGAAGTATTTGTCGCACCTATGCGATCAGCATCCTTAACTAGTCTATCGATTTGATTGTTTATTGTTCTTAACTCTTCTCTAGTAATAACGGTATAACCTTTACGTTCTAGAATACCAGCAAATTTAGCTTCAATATTTGCCGCCTGTGTAGCTCTACCAGCACCATAAAATGAGACCATGTTTTGTGCCTTAGCAGCTTTTTGTAAATCAGTCCATTGAATATTTGCGTCAGCTAGTTTATCAATGGCTTGAAATGCTGGATCGGACACCGTATCCATAGCAACTAAGTCATATAGTCTGTTCTTTTGGTTTGTAGGTACTACATTAGAGTTAAGAGAAATACTTCTGTCTCTTGTACTTAAACCAATAATCTGAGCACCGCTTGATGAGGCGTCATTCTCAATCATTAGTTTGGTTTGATAACTTGCTAGCTTTTTTATATCTGCAAAGTCACCTTGAACATGGTCATGTACCCTTGCATACTCTAAAGCTAATCTTGTCATTTTAGGAACTTCCTCGGCATCTAATCCTGCGATTAAAGGGTGCTCTAGAAATTCTCTAATAGATCTATCTCTTTGTGTTTTTCTTAATAGTAACCGACCTAATGTTAATAGGTCTTCTTGATTTCTGTTAAAGATTTCTAATCTACCTGCTTGAGTTAATGCCTCTGTTGCAGGGCCAATTAAAGAGCCTATCTGTGTAGTTAGCTCTCTCAGTTCGGCTGCACCAAATTGTCGTGAATACGCACTGTTTAAAAAGGGACGTACTACCTCACCACCTGTGGGGGTTAAGTAGCCCTGATAATAAACACGACCACGACCGTCAATTTGAGCAGTAACTGTGAATGGCTTACCCCGTTGAGTATGCCACTTAACTGTCTGCATGAAGCCATAGCCTTGGTCTCCACGCTTAATAATTAGCTTTCTGAATTCATTTATGGCATCATATTTAGCAGAGTTACCTCTTGGGTCCCTGAACCTAACTACATCATCCATAAAGGATGCAAACTCTAGGTCTGTCTCATATTCTACACTCATAGTATGATTCAGCATCTTTGCAAAATCTTTGTCTACTAATACTTTGTCATAGTTGGCAGAAGCTCGTCTTGTAATTATACTAATACTTGTGTTTTTACCACGAGCATCATAATATGTCTTCTGTCCAGCCTTAATATATAATTTATCTCTACTATTAACAATTCCAAAGCGTTGAGCTAACAGAATTTGTCTATTTCTAGATTGTAATTCTAGCATGTCCTTATCTACAATTACTACTTCTCTAGATATTGTATCTTTCCAAGCGCCGCTTGCTCTGCCTGTTTCAAGGTCAATAACACTTCTTCTTGTTTTACCTCGAAGTTGAATTTTAATCTTACCTTGATCTTTAAGTAACTGAAGTAGTCTTGAACCATCTGCGTGATAATCTGCCAATGTAGGCTTGTAGGAAGGGAATGGTAGTTCCCAATTTTCTCTAAGAACTTTTCCAACATTAATTGCAATACTATCATAGTCAGTTGCAGTACCGTCACCAATTGTATTAAATACTTTTGAAATAACGTCAATAGCTTTCTTATCATTTAATGTTTCATCTACAAAATCTTTAATATACTTATCTTTTATTCGTCTAGCAGATAATTCAAAATCAATAATTCTACGAATTTGTTCTTTTTTACTAGTTAAGAATTTATCAATATCAGTAAAGTCTTTAACTTTGCCAATAATCTTAGTCAATTTTTGATAAGTTTCAAGATCATCTAGTCCACGAATATAGGCTAACCTGGCTCCAGGAATATTCTTTTTAATCCAATTATGCACCTGATCATTAAACTCAATATTATTTGGTTTAAAGAAATAGCTACGTAATGGTGCTCTTCCTGTGTAGTAGGTTCGTCTTGCTAGACTTCTACCGTAGTTATCCACCCATCTATCAACAAATCGTTGATTATCAAGAAGATTCTTTGTAAGGTCTTCAAATGAATAATACTTGCCTTGAATTTGTACCTTGGGGTCTTCACCAGCAATGTATTTAGCAAACAACTCGGCTCTTTCTCTTGAACGTCTGTCTAAAATTCTAGAAACGTTAGTAACGCTAAATTGTTGTTCTGCTCTAGCCACGGCAATAAAGTTATTCCAACTACTTTTATCTTTGGAATACCGTTCAAAAAGAAGACGTAAGTTTTCTACAACCACACTTTGATTATTGACACTAATTTGATCTTCTAGGCTCTCGGCAAAACTTTCGATAAAATCTTTTTGATCCCTTGTAAGTAACTTAGAGTTCTTCATGAAGTCAATCCGTTCTTGATAAACAGACAGGTCTGGATCATAAAGTAATGTAGATTTCATTTCCCCTGTAAACGGGTCGAATGACATATTACGTTCATCAAATTCATTGTTGGCTCGTAGCCTTACCGCTCTCTTACCACCAAGTGTAGTACCTTTAAAGTCAGTCAATGACATTGCTTGCCGAATATCATCCGACTCTGCAATATAAAATGCTTTAAGCTTTCTTTGGTTTTCTGTGCTACGAAGCAAGTCATAAGGTCTAGTTATTGCAATAATGTCAGCATCATTGTCAATCTTACTAATAGCTGCTTGCCTAGTTGGAAAAGTCATTGTTCTTAAATTGTCTAGTTTTCTCAGCGCAGCAATGCTAATACCTCTACCCTTTGGCGTAAAGAACTCACCTACTTTTAGTGTGCCTGATTGAAACAAACTTACTAATTCTTCTGAACCAAGATGTTGTGTTTGAATATTCATAGGTTGTCTAATTAACCACTGAGAATAATCTTCCACCTTAGGGGTCTCGCCGTTAAGTTTACCTGCGGCTACCTCGGCTAATGCTCTTTTCTTAATTCTATCTGATTCTACTTTAGCAATTTCTTCTTTAGACTTTAATACAGGGACCAACGCTGATCGACAATTCCAATGAAGAGGCGGTCGATATTTAATGTTGTCGAGAAGAAAGACCTTACCATCGAGACTGGAGCATGTAGGACTGGTTCGAGAATCAAGTACAGCTGTAAAACGATATCCATATACTATATCCTTGTTTCTTTCCATTACTCTATCGATAGCTAACGCCTCAGTTCTGGTAATAGATGTTCTTACTAATGATTTTACTTGACTTTCTGTCAAGCGCGTTGTGTCTAACACAGAACTAATAATCTCTTTTTGAGACTTACCTTCTGCTAATCCTAATTTAACTTTAGACTGAATTCTTTGAAATTCAGCCGAGCCAATTGAATCAAAATGCGATCTAATAGATTTAGATGTTTGAATATTTGGCCCAACAATGTCTAGGGCAACTTCTGATCCTCTTGGTTTAATAACCTTAAAAAACTTACCTGTAGACTTTTCTAAATTATTTGCATGAAAGGAAGTTGCTGCAGATGCAAAGTCACTAATACTATTGTGTGTAGTATTGTGAATTTCCTTCATTGCTCTTGTAATTTCTGGCTTAAGATTTGCACGAATGTCTCGCACTAAAAGGGCACGAAGCCTCTTTTGATGTCTTCTGATACCCCTAGACACGTTTGTTTGTGTCTCTAACTCATAGAGTCGTGTATCAGCTAAGTGCTGAACGATTCTATCATACAGATCGTCATTAATAGCCATTATTTACCTCTTATTAATTTTACAAACTCAAAAATACCACCAAAAACATACCTAATAGTACCTGTTATGGCATTAATAAGTCCTCTATAAATTTCCATAGGGCTTGGAAGAATCCAGCCTAAAATAATTAATAGCAGTGCCCAAGGAGGTAAACTGTTAATCGTTACATTAGCCGCCTCAATAGCGTTTTCTGCTTGTGAAAGCTTACCAATCTCTTGAGCTTCTACCTTATTCTCTTTTACATCACCAAGTTGTACACCCGTCTGATTATTCTCTTTACCAATTTGAGTATTAGCGGCAACATTAGTACCTCCACCCATTCCAGGAATTAGCGCAGATAACGCTGAACAACCAGTCAGGGATAGTGTAATTAATATAGTCGCTAATACCTTTTTCATATTAGACCTGTCTATCTGTATTTAGATTTTCAAGAATAGACGCATCAATGTTTGATGAGTTAGTCCCCACTAAGGGGTCTGTTTGGATTTCTGCTTTACCTTCTTCATCATCATAGTCAGTAGGTAAAATGTCATTTTGTTTAGCAATAGACAAGAAAGTAGAGCGTGGAATAATACCTTGTTGGTACCAGTCCGTAATTAAGCGCATCCAATCTGCACCCATAGGTGTAGGGTTGAAGTCAGCACTCAACGTATACTCAATGTCTTCATCTTTTAAGCCTAGGCCATACTTCCAATTAAGCATAACAGTAATAACTGACTGCATAGTCTTTGAAACTTTAGTATTTAACAAACCTAGTTGTGCTGTCTGAGCAGCATTACGAATCTCTAAAGCTACGCCAGACTGTGCTCCACCCTCTGGTGAAAGCATACGAATACCCATTTTAGCCATCTCTTCAACAGTAGCTGAAATAGCTTTCTCCATGTCAGAGAGTGAGTTGGTAGGCGTCTCTAGCGCTTTAATTTGATCATCCTTGCGTAAATGAATCCATGTACCGAGACCAGCTGAAGTAATCTCTTCAAACTCCTCATCAGTCATGTCAGACATCACCACAGGCGTGTAAGTTGCTGCACCATATAGCAGGTGATTCCTACGTGAAACTTTGTTGTAGAGGGCTACCTCTCGATCCACTAAGGGTAGTAGAGCAGGTTCAATAGGGTCTACTTGACCGTTAAGCGGAAAGGCAGGAATGAAAGGCATTCTTTCACCTTGCATTAAAGGCTGCTTAGAGTCTATTAGTGTCCAATCTTGTGTAGTTAAAGATTGTTGATACTGTGAGCGTAACTCACCATTAACAACACCAATAGTATCGTTAGTATCTTTACGTTGATAGTAGTCAATCTGAAGCATACCAGAATCATCTAAGAAATAGTGTGACACCGTGTCCACATAGTCGGGATGGAAGTCGTTCTTAGAGTAGTCAGCTACATAGTATCGCAATATTATGCTTATAAGCACTTCTGAGTTGCTTGCTCCTGCTTTAGCTTTACGCCAGTTAATAACGTTCTCTGCCTTAACCATCATTGCATATGGATTAATCATAGCAAGCTGTTCACTTGTTAGTGACTCATAGTTAGGCACTTCAGGGTAGTCTACAATAACCCATGCTCTGCTAGTTTGTAGCTCTTCCCAAATAGCTTCATCAAGGAAGGATAGCATAGACATACCATCA
>Ga0209771_1000191_pt1 | contig 39534 bp, 36 predicted proteins | sample SaaInl59LU_5_DNA_FD_184639 | JGI IMG/M metagenome (GOLD analysis project Ga0209771, IMG submission 184639) | Marine microbial communities from expanding oxygen minimum zones in the Saanich Inlet - ESP_59LU_5_DNA (SPAdes) (version 2) | ecosystem: Environmental > Aquatic > Marine > Intertidal zone... | reverse complement strand
GGGGATATTGGTTTTGGAATTATTAGTACTGACAAACAAGATTTTGCAGCCAACAAAAATGGACTTAATTATATCAAAACAACCTTTAATGGCACCACTTGCTTAGAGGTTGATTTCAAACGTTTTTCATTTAATGAAACAAAACACCTAAACCGGTATATTGATTACGCTTACTTTTTTGAAACCAAAAAACGGATTCAAAAATTGTTCATCCAAAGCAACAATCCCTTGAAACTTTTCAAAAGCCACACTACTCAAGGAATGGTATCTATAAAGGAAGATACAAATTCAATATACAAAATATCCATAAGTGATTATAAAGGCAACCAATCAGATTTAAGTACCCCTATTAATGGTTTGAAAAAAGAGCTACCTGTAGCCAAGCCCTTGCCTTTGAATCTTCATCAAATCATTGCAAAAGAAGAAACAATTTTAGAAAAAGACCATGTCAAAGTTCAAATTTACAGAGATTCTTTTTACGAAGATGTTGCTATCAATTTTGAAGTTACTAATGACACCTTAAAACTACACAAACCAATCATTCCTTTACAGAAATCAATCAACATAAATTTTGATATCAGTCAGTATAAAGGCACAGACAAGAATAAACTATATATTGCTAGTGTATCGCGTTACGGCAATAAACTCTATTACACCCCTACTAAAAAACGTGGAAACACATTGACTGCACGTACCAAGTATTTAGGAAATTACACTCTAGGAGTTGATGATGAAAAACCAGAAATTAAAACAATAAATTTTAAAAATGGAAGTTGGATAAGTAATTACCGTTACCTAAAAATAAAAATTTCAGATAAAATTTCTGGAATTAAAAATTACAGAGCAACTATCAATAATCAATGGATTTTAATGGAGTACGACACTAAAACACAAACGCTTGTTCATGATTTTAATGATGAAATTATTCAAGACACTAAAAACAATTTAAAAATCATTGTAACCGATAATGTTGGAAATAGTTCTACATTTGAAACTACGTTTTACAGAAAATAACACCTTATCAATTTGAAATCAATCACGGCATACCAGATTTTATTCTTTATTTTATTTTTACCAGCAATGGCTACAGGGCAATCTGCTACATTGCGAGGTATTGTTCTTAATGAACTCAACGAGCCTATAGAGGGTGTCAATGTGATTTCAGACAATAATGGTACAACAACCAATATAAATGGGTTTTATATTTTAAAAATACCCGCGAATACAAAAGTAAAAATTCAATTTTCGCATATTAACTACAAGTATTTAGAAGCACCTTTTAATTTAAAAAACGGAGAGGAATTAGAATTTAATCCCGTTTTAAAAAATAGTTATGAACAGATTGAAACGGTTGTAATTACAGGTTCAAAAAGAAAAGAATTAGAAGGAATTACAACAATTTCACCCCAAATTATTCGAACTATAAAAGGAGCACAACCCGGCGTAGAAAACTTATTAAAAACACTTCCTGGCGTAAATATTTCAAATGAATTGAGTACTCAATATTCTGTAAGAGGAGGGAATTTTGATGAAAATCTCGTTTATGTAAACGAAATAGAAGTTTACCGTCCATTTTTGGTGCGTTCAGGTCAACAAGAAGGACTCAGTTTTGTGAATACGGACATGGTTCAAAATTTAGATTTTACAGCTGGTGGCTTTCAAGCAAAGTATGGTGACAAGCTATCTTCTGTATTAGATATTACTTATAGAACCCCTATTAAGTTTGGAATTCAAGCAGATTTAAGTTTATTAGGTGGTAGCTTAACAGCCGAAAGCATAAGCAAAGACTCAAAATTTTCTGCATTGCTAGGACTTCGTTACAGAGACAACAGTTTATTGGTAGATTCTAAAGAAACTCAAACTAACTTCACTCCAAAGTTTGCAGATATACAATCCTACCTTACTTATAAATTTTCAGATAAGTTTCATTTGAGCTTTTTAGGGAATATAGCTATCAATGATTACAATTATCAACCACGAACCCGCCAAACAAATTTTGGAACATTACAGGAACCTTTGGCCTTATTAGTGTTTTATGAAGGGCAGGAAAATGATAAATACAACACCTATTTTGGCGCATTTAAAGGAAGTTATTTTGCAAATGAAAACTTAACTTTAAAATTAATTGCCTCTACATTTCACACTACCGAACAAGAATATTTTGACATTCTAGCGCAATACCGTTTGGGAGAAGTGAATAGCAATATTGGAGACGAAAGTTTAGGAGAGGTTGAGTTTTCAGAAGGCATTGGTTCACAAATTAACCATGCTCGAAACGATTTAGATGCCTTAATTACAAATGTAGAACACAAAGGCTATTTAAAATCTGGAGATCATAATTTTGAATGGTCTGTGAAATACACCCACGAAGACATCCGCGATCGTATTGTAGAATGGGAAGTGATTGATTCCGCTGGGTTTTCTATCAACCCTCCAAATTTAGACAGTTTCAACAACCAACCTTACACTGCAAATGAAGGTCCTTTAGCACCCTATAAAAATATTCGAGCAACTAATAATACACAGATAAACCGCGTGCAAGCATATGGGCAATGGAACCGTCGAAGTACGATCGGAGAGCATGAGTTTTATGCCAATATTGGAGTGCGTTACCATGCATGGACCGTACAAGGCGATGGTATTAAAAACACATCTCAGTCGGTATTCAGTCCACGCGTACAATTGGCAATTAAACCGGATTGGAATAAAGATATGTTGTTCCGTTTGAGTGGTGGACTCTATTACCAACCCCCTTTTTATAGAGAACTTAGAAACAGTGATGGCATTGTAAATAGTAATGTCAAAGCACAACAATCATTTCATTTGGTACTTGCCAACGAATATAGTTTTGAGATGTGGAAACGTCCTTTTAAACTTATTTCTGAAGCTTATTATAAAAATCTATCGGATGTCAACCCATACACCGTTGAAAACGTTCGCATACGTTACGACGCTTCTAACGATGCCAAAGCTTATGCTTATGGGTTGGATTTACGCTTAAATGGCGAGTTTGTACCAGGTACTGAATCGTGGTTTTCATTTGGATATCTAAAAACAGAAGAAAACATTAATGGTCAAGGGTTTATTGCACGCCCAACAGATCAACGGTTAAAATTTGGAATTCTTTTTCAGGATTATGTGCCAAAACTTCCAAAAATGAAAATGTACCTAAACTTGGTGTACAACACAGGTGTCCCTGGTGGCTCTCCTAGTTATGCCAGTCCTTACAATTACCAAAGTCGTTTACCCGATTATAAACGCGCAGATGTTGGAATGTCCTATGTGATTGTAGATGCTAAAGATTCAAATAAAAAAGGATGGCGTAAACCATTCAAAGAATTGTCAATTGGTTTGGAGATTTTTAACATGTTTGATGTTCAAAACTCCATCACAAATACATGGGTAAGAGATGTATACTCTAAACGTCAATACTCAATCCCTAACTATTTAACTCCGAGAGTATTTAATGTCAGGTTAGGAATGCGTTTTTAAGAAATTGCTGGATTTATTAAGGTTTTTAATGTTTCTACAACCGTATCAATTTCTTCTTTAGTATTGTAAATACTAAAAGAAAATCGTATAGATGGCTTTTTTAGATCAGCTTCAGAAAGAATTTGCGATAATACATGAGAACCTTTATCACTTCCACTCTGACAAGCACTCCCTTTAGAACATGCTACCCCTTTTAAATCCAATTGAAATAGAAACATGGGGGCATTCACTTCTGAAACAGGCAAACATACATTTACAAGTGTGTAAGTACTCTTATCAGAATCACTACAACAACCATTAAATTTAACGCCATCAATAGTTGTTTTTAATTTTTCTACAAAATATGTTTTTAGAGCCTTTACTTGAGTCATTTCAACCTCTAAATTTTGATAGGATAATGCCAACGATTCGTCTAAGCCAACAATATCGTGAATACTTTCAGTTCCCGCACGAACACCTCTTTCTTGCATTCCTCCATGAATTAAGGGTTTAAGTCCTGAGTTTTTTCGAATAAATACAAAACCAATCCCTTTAGGTCCGTGAAATTTATGAGCACTGGCGGCTAAAAAATCAATGGGTATTGTTTGTAAATCCAAATGGTAATGTCCAACAGATTGTACGGAATCGCTATGAAAAAGAGCATTATTAGACTTGCATAAATTTGCTACTTTTTGAATGTCTAAAATAGTACCTATTTCATTATTGATGTGCATCAATGATACTAAGGTTTTTTCTGTTGAATCTAACAAAGTTTCAAGATGTGAATAATCAATAGTTCCATCTGCTAAAACAGTAACATAACTAACTTTAATCTTATAATCTAATGCCAATTGTTCCACTGTATGCAGAACGGCATGGTGTTCTATTTTGGAAGTAACAATATGAGTTACATTCAAATCTTTAACAGCAGATTGTAATACTAAATTATCAGCTTCAGTTCCTCCTGAAGTAAAAACGATTTCAGATGCTAATACATTAAAGTGGGACGCTATCCGCTTGCGACAATTTTCAATAATTGATTTTGAAGAACGTCCAAAACCATGAGTAGAAGAAGCGTTACCATAATTGGATTTCAGTACAGAAGCCATCGTATCGATCACTTCATCTCTGACTTGGGTAGTCGCCGCATTATCCAAATAAATTGAACTCATAGAGATTTAGTTTTACACAAAAATAACCAAATAAAATTATTAGCAAATTATATTCAAACTAATTAACAAATCCTGTATTTTTGTCAAAATATGTTTGGCATGAGATCTTTATTAATCTTACTATGTTGTTGTAGTTTTCTTTTATCTTGTAACGATGGAGATGTTTTGAATGTTGAATTAGATTTTGACAAAAATCTCACGCTTTGTGAAAGTATTGCATCAAATAATTTTATTTTATACGACACTAAAGAGGATCCTTTTGAATCGCTCACACTTTTATTTCCAAACAATGCACAGGCAGACAGGATTCTTAACCCTGTAGTTTCTGGTAGTACGGAGTCAATGTCCATAAATAATTCCAGTGTAAAATTCATATACAGAACCTACACAGGAGACCCTAACGACTATATTTGTGAAGACATTCCAGATGCCAATGTTTCTGTAAACAACAGTTATACAGCAAACAACGGTACCGCTAATTTTATATCAACTTTTATAGATGATGACAATGATGGCGTTCCAAATGACCTAGAATTTGTTGGAGATTCTGATGGTGACGGCATTGAAAACTACAAAGACAGTGACGATGATGGAGATAATGTGCCCACACTAAACGAAAGACCAGATCCCAATAATGATGGTGATCTCTCGGATGCCCAAGATACAGATGGTGACGGCACTCCAGATTATTTGGATACGGACGATGACAATGATGGCACACTTACGTATTTTGAAGATCAAAACAATAATGGTAATTTATTTGATGACTTAGCCACGGGAGCGGCAGTCGCACGATTTCTGGATGATACTGTTTCGGATACTTACGCAGTTAATTTTGTGAGAGCCAACGAGTTTACTCGCACATTTAAAATCAATGTCACTTTAGAAAATATCGATTTATCAATCTTAGCAACTGACAGCTTTGAATTAGGGACTTACGAAAAACAATAACTTATTAAGATGTTTTTGACTGAAAAATATAAACTTCGGTCGCCCCCTGTCCATATTTTTGGTAATTAGCATCGTAAAATTTTAAACCTTCATAACGTTTGAAAAGATACTCCAGTTCTAATTTCAGGACTCCTTCTCCTACTCCATGAATAAATACGATGCGTTGAATACGGTTTTGAAACCCAAACTCTAAGCGGCGTTTGGCGGTTTCAATCTGCAAATTAAGCATCTCATGATTTTGCATCCCCCGAGAATTCTTAACTAATTGGTTGATATGCAAATCGACTTCCATGGCTGGTTGTGTACGTTCCTTTGAAGAAACTTTGGGAGGGTTTGTACGTTTTTTGGTTGCCTTTTCAGATAAAACACTTTCCAGAGACTTATTTGAAAATAGCGAGCTACTCATCATTCGAGGGTCTTTGATTTTGACCAATTCATTTTCTTGAAATTTTAGTTCAAACCCATTCGTAGTCGCAACCGTAATTTCAGAACCTTCAATTTTGGAAATCACTCCTGACAAGTCATCATCCAAAACGGCTACCTTATCATTAATTTCAAAATTCATTCTTCTTCTTCATTTTCAACATAAAAATCTTTTGTTGGTAACTCTTTGATTCCTTTAGACAACTGATATAAAGAAAGCATCAATAAACAAAATCCACCTATTTGCAGCATCAAATCAGGGGTGTCTTGAAATTCTGTGAAAATTACAAGAAAAACACCTAATATCAAACAGGTATAATAAAGATTACGTTTTGACATCTCTTATTGTGTAAAAATCAAAATTACAGCTTTTGAATTTATGACAAATAGCAATAACCATTTTTTATTTCAAAAATATTTCTCTTAATTTGAAAATCCTATTCGAAAATACAAGCAATGACTTTAGAAAATTATATGATTCCATGTTTAAGCAAAACTCTTTTTGGGTTTGAATGCATGGGATGCGGCTTTCAAAGATCTTTGGTTTTTATATGGAAAGGTCATTTCATTGATGCCTTTTTTATGTATGCTGCCATATACCCTTTATTAATGCTTTTAGCATATTTAATACTCACTAGGTTTTATAAATTCAAAAATTATAGAAAAGGAATCAATTGGCTGTCAATTACATCAATTGCGACCATAATAATTAGCTACACCATTAAACATCTCTAAAATTAAATTAAATGAAAAAACAATTAAACACCACCATCATCTATGTACTAAGTATTTTAGGTTTACTCTGCTGCTGCTTTGGCGGACTCGGATTTTTATTATCTGGTCCTGCTTTCCTAATAGCAAACAACAAAGTGAAAAATGCTACAGAAAATCCTGATGACTATGATGGGAATCTAAACGCAATGAATACTGCAAAAATTGTTGCCTTAGTATCACTAATTATCAATGTGTTATATTTAATATATGTAGTATATCTGATTTTTTCTGGAGGCTTTGATGAGAGTTTAGAAAAATGGCAGGAAATAATGGCAGAAATAGAAAAAAATTCTTAATTCAATTGTCACCCCCTAAATATTTAGGGGGTTATTTCTGTTATATTATTGAATAAATTTACTGATCCCCTTTCACTAAACAGCTTTTTAACCAAGATTAACGTTTCATTAGGATATTTAAGCATAATAATTTATTAGTTTTATAAAACAAACTAACAATCAATTACATGACTTTTAAAAACATTCCTGATGCTTACAAAATTAATACGCTTGTTGAGCAAAAAACCTATTTGGTAAATGGCGAAATAAAAGAATGGTCCGGAAAGATGACGGAAGTCTATTCAACCATTTCATCTACTGAGAATTACCAGCCAACACTCTTAGGAAGCGTTCCTGAACTTACAAAGACGGAAGCTTTAGAAACTTTAGACGCCGCATCAAACGCATATAATAATGGACAAGGCGAATGGCCCACCATGAAAGTAGGCGATCGCATCGCCTGTATGGAAAAATTTGCGGAGCAAATGAAAACCAAACGTGCTACAGTTGTAAAATATCTGATGTGGGAGATTGGAAAAAATCTTGCTGATTCACAAAAAGAGTTTGACCGTACAGTTGATTACATATACGATACCATAAATGACTACAAACAATTGGATAGAAATTCTGCTAAATTTCAAAAACACTCTGGAGTGTATGCACATATCAGACGTGGACCAATAGGAGTCGTATTGTGTTTAGGTCCTTACAATTATCCTTTAAATGAAACCTTTGCTTTGTTGATTCCTGCGTTGATCATGGGAAACACCACAGTATTTAAACCCGCAAAACTGGGTGTTTTATTATTATCCCCTTTATTGGAGGCCTTCCAAAATAGCTTTCCAAAAGGAGTTGTTAATGTATTGTATGGACGTGGACGTGTCTTAGCAACTCCCATAATGGAAACGGGTAAAATAGATGTTCTTGCTTTAATAGGACATAGCAGCTCAGCTAATGCCTTGCAAAATAGTCACCCAAAAGCCAACCGCCTCCGCTCTGTTTTAGGCCTAGAAGCCAAAAACCCAGGGATCGTATTACCTGATGCCAACTTAGACCTTGCAATCAACGAGTGTATTGCTGGAACACTTTCTTTTAACGGACAACGCTGTACTGCACTAAAAATACTTTATATACATGAAAGTATTTCCGAAGAATTTAACAGACGATTTTGTGAAAAAGTTGATGCACTACAATTTGGAAATCCTTGGGAAGAAAACGTTCAATTGACGCCACTCCCAGAACCTAATAAACCTGCCTATATTCAGGAATTAATCAAAGATGCACAATCAAAAGGAGCAAAAATTTTGAATTCAAAAGGAGGTCAGCTTTCAGAAAATTATAGTTACCCTGCAGTATTGTATCCAGTCACTAAAGATATGGACGTGTATAAAGAAGAGCAATTTGGGCCTGTTATTCCAATCATTACTTTTACAGATGTACAGCAAGTGTTAGACGATATGGCAGAGTCCAATTACGGACAACAGGTAAGTGTTTTTGGCGAAAATGCAGATACTTTAGCACCTTTATTTGATGTACTTGTCAATCTTGTGTGTCGAGTAAACTTGAATAGTTCTTGTCAACGGGGACCCGATGTGTTTCCCTTTACAGGAAGAAAAGACTCCGCATTTAGTACTCTGAGTGTACGTGATGCATTGAGATCATTTTCAATACGAACCTTTGTGGCGACCAAAGAAAATGAAATGAATAAAGCTATTCTAAAAGATTTATTAGAATCTAGTAAATCCAATTTTATAAGTACCGAGTATCTCTTGTAAAATAGTTTCAAATATAATAAAAGCAAAAAATCACTCCGAATTGGAGCGATTTTTTTTTAATATGATAAGTATCTGTTTTAGGAAACTATTTAGTTTCAAAATTCCTTAAGGTCTTGATAATTATATTAACACAATCAATCAGCTGGTCTTCATTCATTACCAATGGAGGTGCAAAACGAATAATATTTCCATGAGTAGGTTTGGCTAACAAACCGTTATCTCTAAGGTTCAAACAAATATTCCAAGCAGTATCACTGTCTTCATGATCGTCAATGACGATCGCATTTAGCAATCCTTTTCCACGGACTAGTTTTACAATTTTACTTGTAGCTATATAGTCATTCAAAAGAGATCTAAATAACTTTCCAAGTCGATCTGCATTATCGGTAAGTTGCTCATCTTTAACAACATCCAATGCTGCCATGGCAACGGCTGCAGCAATAGGATTTCCTCCAAACGTACTTCCGTGTGAACCTGGAGTAATAACTTTCATAACGCTATCATTTGCTAGTACGGCAGATACCGGATAAACGCCACCACTTAAAGCTTTACCTAGAATTAAAATGTCTGGTTTTGTTTCCGGAGTTCCTGAACAATCTTTTTGAGCACAATCACAATTGCCACAAGTCGCCAATAAGCGGCCTGTGCGGGCAATACCTGTTTGTACTTCATCGGCTATAAATAATACGTTATAAGCTTCACATAAAGCTTTTGCTTTTGCTAAATAACCGTCCGTTGGTACATAGACCCCCGCTTCACCCTGTATAGGTTCTACCAAAAAACCAGCGATATTCGAATTGTTTTTTAGAGTGTTTTCTAATGCATCGGTATCATCGTATGGAATTTTCAAAAATCCATCGGTAAAAGGTCCGAAATTTTCACGTGCTACGGGGTCATTTGAAAATGAAATGATAGTTGTTGTTCTTCCATGAAAGTTGTTTTCACATACGATAATTTGTGCTTCTCCTTCTGGAATACCTTTCACTTCATAGGCCCATTTACGTGAAATTTTAACAGCGGTTTCGACAGCTTCAGCCCCCGTATTCATAGGCAAAACTTTGTCAAACCCAAAATATTTGGTGACATACTCTTCGTAAGGACCTAGTTTATCGTTATGGAAAGCTCGTGAGGTCAATGTGAGCGTTTGTGCTTGCTCTATCATTGCATTTACAATTCTTGGGTGACAATGTCCTTGATTCACTGAAGAATACGCAGATAAAAAATCGTAATAACGTTTTCCTTCAACATCCCAGACATAAACGCCTTCACCCCTAGCCAATACGACAGGAAGAGGATGGTAATTGTGAGCCCCATACTGGTGCTCTAAATTAATAGCTTCTTTTGGTGTAATCTGATTTAAAATAGCCATTTTAATTAGATATTAAAAAATTTATAAAATAACTATTCCTTCTTAGTGGAGAGAAATCATCCATATTGTTATGCAATTTAAGAATTCTAAATAGATTTCTTAGAATTATGCTGTCATTTATTCTATTTTTGCTTCATGGGTAGACGAAATAAAAACAAGGTATTTACAAATTTAGATATCATAGATGCCGGTGCAAAAGGCAAAACCATTGCAAAGGCTCCTGACGGAAAAGTAATATTTTTACCAAATGCAGTACCAGGTGACGTTGTTGATGTACAAACATTCAAGCAGCGTAAAGGATATTACGAAGGAAAAGCAATTACATTTCATAAATACTCAGATAAACGTACAGAAGCAGTTTGTGAACATTTTGGAACCTGTGGAGGCTGTAAATGGCAACACATGGACTATTCACATCAACTTTTTTACAAAGAAAAAGAAGTTATTAATAACCTGACTCGAATTGGGCATTTAGAATTACCAGAAATCACTCCTATTATGGGATCTAAAGAGCAATACTTCTATCGCAATAAAATGGAGTTCTCTTTTAGCGACAGCCGATGGTTAACAGTTGAAGAAATCGCTTCTACTGAAGATCTAGGAAACCGCAATGCCTTAGGCTTTCATATTCCAGGAATGTGGGACAAAATATTAGATGTTAAAAAATGTTGGCTTCAAGGGAACCCTTCTAATGCTATTCGAAATGCCGTTAAGGATTTTGCTATTGAACATCAAATCCCTTTTTTTAACACACGTCAACAAAAAGGAGTGCTAAGAACACTCATGATTAGAAATTCAAGTATTGGTGAATTGATGGTTGTTATTCAATTATTTAAAGAAGACACGACCAATAGAATTGCACTACTAGACCATTTGAAAACAACCTTTCCAGAAATCACTTCCCTACAATATATTATTAATGGCAAAGCGAATGACACTATATATGACCAAGAAGTTATATGCTATCACGGTCGAGATCACATTTTTGAGGAAATGGAAGGCTTACGTTTTAAGATTAATGCAAAATCTTTTTATCAAACCAACTCAGATCAAGCTTATAATCTGTATAAAATAACACGTGATTTTGCAGGGCTGACTGGAAATGAATTAGTTTATGACCTGTACACAGGCACTGGAACCATTGCTCAATTTGTTGCCAAAAATGCCCTAAAAGTTATTGGTGTAGAATCTGTTCCAGATGCTATAAGTGCTGCTAAAGAAAATGCTGTCTTGAATAAAATTGATAATGTAGACTTTTTTGTAGGCGATATGAAAACTGTTTTCAATACAGAGTTTATAGAAACACATGGACATCCAGATGTGATTATTACCGATCCTCCAAGAGATGGAATGCACAAAGATGTGGTAGCTCAAATACTAAATATTACGCCGGAAAAAATCGTATATGTAAGTTGCAACAGTGCTACACAGGCAAGAGATTTGGCGTTGTTAGATTCGGTTTATAAAATCAGTAAAACGCAAGCTGTAGATATGTTCCCACAAACGCATCACGTAGAAAATGTTGTACTTTTGGAAAAACGTAAACCTAAAAAATAAGCCATGAAAAAGTTTATTTACTTATTTTTAATCGTCATTTTTAGTTGTGAAAAAGACGACATCTGTTCTGGCACCACTCAGACGACACCCCGACTTGTTATTGAATTTTATAACATCTCCGCTCCAGATGAAATATTAGCAGTTCCAGGTCTATTTGCTTATGGCTTAGATGCTGAAGATCTTGAAGTTCCAATCAATAATGAAATAGTCACGACCCGTTCTTCCATTACACTCCCCTTAAAAACGGACGACATTCTAACAAGATTTAAACTTTACAAAAGTTATGATGAAGTAGATGGTGTAACCAATGGAAATCCAGATACGATAAAAATAACCTACGATACTGAAAACGTGTATGTTTCTAGAGCCTGTGGCTATAAAACAAATTTTGATATACAAACTTTTAGTATTAGTAGTGATACAGACCAATGGATGATTAGTTCTGAAATACTAATAACTAAAATAACAAATGAAAATGAAATCCATGTTAAAATACTTCATTAGCATCATTGGGTGTTTGAGTCTGTGCATGAATCTTCAAGCACAACAAGATAGCATCCCAACAGTTGACAGTCTGATTGTTAAAAATAAATATGGACTGCGCCTTGGGATCGACTTAAGTAAACTCGCACGCACTTATTTAGAATCAGATTACAATGGCTATGAAATGAATGCTGACTATCGTATTGCAGATAAAGTGTATATCGCTGGAGAAATAGGTAATGAAGAAAGAACAACATCTACTGAGTACCTAAACAGTACTGCCAAAGGCTCCTATCTGAAAGTTGGGTTAGATTACAATATGTATAATAATTGGGCAGGGATGGAAAATATGGTATATTCTGGACTTCGTTTTGGAATTTCTAATTTCGATCAAACTTTAAATAGTTACACAATTTATGACACCAGCAGCTCTACTTGGGGACAAACTCTAATATTTGAAAGTGAGAAGTTTAAAGGACTTAGTGCTACATGGATAGAACTTGTATTTGGATTTAAAGCAGAAGTTTTAAATAATGTTTTTGTAGGAGTTAATGTACAGATTAAAGGTCGTTTGTCTGAGGTGCGACCTAATAATTTCGAAAGCATATACATACCAGGATTCGGACGCACTTTTGATAGCGGGAATTTTGGGGTCGGTTTTGGCTACAATATCAGCTACTTAGTACCTTTATTTAAAAAAGCTAAGAAGTAATTATTTTAATAGGACGCTTGTTATTTAGAATAGTTGTAACACATTTATAACAAAACGTACATTCGTAAGCACAAATCATTGCCTCAACACTGTCTGTTGGTAATGCTTTGTCGCAGTGCTCACAAACAGAACGCATTTCTAACATGCTTATCTAATTAACTTTTTATATTTGATTCGCTTTGGCATCAAATCTCCACCTAAACGTTGTTTTTTATTTTCTTCATATTCACTAAAACTTCCTTCATAAAAATAGACTTCAGAATTACCTTCAAATGCAAGAATGTGCGTACAAACACGATCTAAAAACCAACGGTCGTGACTGATCACAACAGCACAGCCTGCAAAATTCTCAAGACCTTCTTCCAAAGCTCTTAAAGTGTTTACATCCAAATCATTTGTTGGCTCATCTAAAAGCAATACATTTCCTTCCTCTTTAAGAGTCATTGCCAAATGCAAACGGTTCCGTTCACCTCCAGATAACATGCTCACTTTTTTGTTTTGCTCACTTCCTGTAAAGTTGAAACGACTCAGATAGGCTCGAGAATTTACTTGCCGCCCTCCCATCATAATTAACTCTTGTTCATCGCTAAAATTTTGCCAGATAGATTTTTCAGAATCAATATTTGAATGGCTTTGATCTACATAGGCGATTTTGGCAGTTTCACCCAATTTGAAGCTTCCTTTATCAGAATTTTCTTCTCCCATGATCATTCGAAAAATTGTAGTTTTTCCAGCACCATTAGGGCCTATAATTCCAACAATTCCTGCTTGAGGAAGATTAAAATTTAGGTTGTCATATAATAATTTTTCATCATACGCCTTACTTACACCCTCAGCTTCAATAACATTTGTTCCTAAACGGGGTCCATTAGGAATGTATATTTCTAATTTTTCATCAAGTTGTTTTTGATCTTGATTCATTAATTTGTCATAATTTTTTAAACGTGCTTTTTGCTTTGTTTGACGACCTTTAGCTCCTTGACGTACCCAGTCTAATTCACGTTCTAAGGTCTTTTGACGCTTAGAGGCAGTTTTACTTTCTTGAGCTAAACGCTTAGATTTTTGATCCAACCAAGAAGAGTAGTTTCCTTTCCAAGGAATGCCTTCTCCTCTATCTAATTCTAAAATCCAACCTGCGACATTATCCAAAAAATAACGATCATGCGTTACTGCAATCACAGTACCTTTATATTGCGCCAAATGGTGCTCTAACCAATGAACCGATTCTGCATCCAAGTGATTTGTTGGTTCATCTAATAATAATACATCCGGTTCTTGTAACAATAAACGGCAGAGTGCTACACGACGGCGCTCACCCCCAGATAATACAGATATTTTTTTAGAACCCTCAGGAGTTCTTAAAGCATCCATTGCAATTTCTAATTTCGTGTCTAATTCCCACGCATTTGCAGCATCAATTTGATCTTGAAGCTCTGCTTGACGGTTCATTAGCTTTTCCATTCTGTCCGCATCGGAATATACTTCTTCCAACCCAAACATATCATTTATTTTATTATACTCATCCAAAATAGCAACCGTTTCAGCTGCCCCTTCTCGAACAATTTCCATTACTGTTTTAGATTCATCTAGTTTTGGTTCCTGTTCTAAATAACCTACTGAGTAATCTTGTGAAAACACAACATCCCCTTGATAATTTTTATCTACCCCAGCAATAATTTTAAGCAAAGTTGATTTACCAGAACCATTGAGTCCCAGAATTCCTATTTTGGCGCCGTAAAAGAAACTAAGATATATATTTTTTAAAACAGGTGTATTTGAACTTTGATAGGACTTTGTCAGTCCAGACATTGAAAAAATAATTTTTTTATCATCACTCATTATACACGTCCTTTTAAAGCATTAAACACCCAAGCATTTGCGAAAAATCCGATACCTACTGCTGCAAAACCCCATCCAGCTACATCATCGTATCTAAAAGCTCCTAAAGCAATTAACGTAATTCCTACAAATATCATTATATATGTGGCCCAAGCCAATACTGTATTTTTATTCATTGTCATGTCTAAATTTTTATAATTACAAATATCGTTAATTTGATTGAAACACGTTTAGCTTTAAGTAAAAGTTACAGGAACCTCTATAAATAGGAGTTGAGAATCCTCTTTAGCTTCGATTTCAAAATCTTTAATTTCAGAAATTTCTACTGCATCACGTGCTTTTAATTTTGTTGTTTCAATTTTTGAAGTTCCAAATACTTGCATCACATAAACTCCGTGATTAAAAGACTTTAAAACATATTCAAAAGTTGTATTTGCCGATAAATTAATTCGGGAAATTTGAGCATCTTGATGGATTTTTAAATTCGAATCTTTTGTGGATATATCATCAATTGATGATACAAGAATCTGTAATTCACCATTTGGAGATTGTTCAAAATAGCGTTGATCGTATCGGGGTGTGACATTGTTTTTGTTAGGTAAGATCCAAATCTGAAACAAGCTCAAGGGCTCTGAAGAAGATCCATTAATTTCCGAATGATGAATTCCTGTACCAGCAGACATCACTTGAACTTCTCCAGCTTTTACCTCTTCCCAATAGTTTCCCATAGAATCTTTATGTTTCAAAAGTCCAGAAAGTGGAATCGTAATAATTTCCATATTATTGTGAGGGTGTGTTTCAAAACCCATTCCAGGAGCTATTAAATCATCGTTCAAAACTCTTAATACTCCAAAATTCATTTTTTTAGGATTATAAAAATTCGCAAAACTAAAAGAATGATTGGCTTGTAACCATCCATGATTTGCAAATCCTCTAGATGCAGCACTATGAAAAACTAATACCATACATAAATATATTTATAATTGTTCGTTAAACAAAAACTTGAAACCAAAGAATAATGCTATTTTTGTTATCACAAAGATACGTAGCATGGATTTAAACTTTAATAAAAATGAGGATTATAATAAACTACTCATAACAGATTTAAATAAACGTTTGGCGCAAATTAAATTAGGAGGTGGAAAACCCAAAATTGAAAAAGAACACGCCAAAGGAAAAATGACTGCACGAGAACGTATTGATTATTTATTAGACTCAAAGTCAAAATCAATTGAAATTGGTGCCTTTGCTGGAGATGGCATGTATACAGAACATGGAGGGTGCCCTTCAGGAGGTGTTGTTGTAAAAATTGGATATATCAAAGGAAAACAGTGTGTGGTTGTTGCTAATGACGCCACTGTAAAAGCGGGTGCATGGTTTCCAATTACTGCTAAAAAGAACCTTAGAGCGCAAGAAATAGCCATGGAAAACAAACTACCGATTATTTATTTAGTTGATTCTGCGGGCGTTTACCTTCCGATGCAAGATGAAATTTTTCCAGATAAAGAACACTTTGGGCGCATTTTTAGAAACAACGCTCAAATGAGCAGTATGGGGATTACTCAAATTTCTGCAATCATGGGCAGCTGTGTAGCTGGAGGTGCTTACCTGCCAGTCATGAGCGACGAGGCAATTATCGTAGATAAGACTGCAAGTATCTTTTTAGCAGGTAGTTATTTGGTAAAAGCAGCTATTGGAGAGTCTATCGATAATGAAACTTTAGGCGGAGCTAAAACACATTGCGAAATAAGTGGTGTGACCGATTATAAAGCCAAAAATGATGCAGATGCATTGGATAAAATCAAATCGATCATAGATAAGATTGGCGATTTTGATAAAACAGGCTTTAGTAAAGTTCCTGCTAAAAAACCAAAAGAAAACGCTGAAGACTTGTATGGACTTTTACCAAAATCTAGAGCAGATCAATATGATATGTATGAAATCATTAAGCGTTTAGTGGATGGTTCTGAATTTGAAGAATACAAAGCGGATTACGGAAAAACAATTATCACAGCCTATGCTCGTGTTGAGGGATGGGCGGTTGGAATTGTGGCAAATCAACGAAAACTTGTAAAAAATGCCAAAGGTGAAATGCAGTTTGGTGGTGTTATTTATAACGATAGTGCAGATAAAGCTACAAGATTTATCGCGAATTGTAATCAGAAAAAAATACCCTTGGTATTTTTACAAGATGTTACTGGGTTTATGGTAGGTAGTAAAAGTGAACACAGTGGGATCATTAAAGACGGAGCTAAGATGGTAAATGCGCTCAGTAATAGTGTAGTTCCAAAATTTACTGTAATCATAGGAAATAGCTATGGCGCAGGAAATTATGCGATGTGTGGTAAGGCATACGACCCACGACTTATTATCGCATGGCCTAGTGCAGCCTTAGCTGTCATGAGTGGAAATAGTGCTGCTAAAGTATTGTTACAAATTGAAACTGCTTCACTAAAAAAGAAAGGTGAAACCATTACACCCAAAAAAGAGGCTGAACTATTCGACGAAATTAAGTCTCGCTACGACCAACAAGTTTCCCCTTACTATTCTGCTGCTCGCTTATGGACGGACGCCGTTATTGAACCTACAGAAACAAGGGATTGGATCAGTATGGGTATTGAAGCAGCAAACCATGCCCCTATTGAAAAAGCCTTTAATATGGGAGTTATTCAAGTATAACTAAGTCCAAAGTTTCTTGACGTTTAATTTTCCCTGAAACAGTTTCCTTAATCGCATCAACATAATAAATATATTTGGGACGTTTTATCGGCTCTAAAGCATCAAAACTTAAGTTTTTATAAGGATTCGAGCGTTCAATCACAATAATGACGATTTCGCCTAAAGAATTATCTTTTTGAGATGCTATAAAAAAACGTTCTTCAATAAAACCTTCCAACTGATGTTCTAATTGTTCAGGGGCTATTTTTATACCACCTGAATTTATAATGGTATCGTATCGACCTATCCATTCAAAGGTCGTTTTAGAAGTAAGATTCACTACATCATTCGTTTGAATTAGTGTTGAAACGATATGAGGAGCTTTGATAAATAAACAGTTTCGGGTATCAACCCCAATAGACACCGAAGGTAAAACTTCAAACACATCCTTTGATATGCTAATATTTTTAACTGCTATATGACTCAAAGTTTCAGTCATACCAAAAGTTTCATAAATAGCAGAAGCTGAATTCACGAGTTTTGATATGAGGCCTTTAGATACTTTTGCACCTCCAACAATAATGGTTTTAATGTGATGTAAATATTCTATAGAATTTTCTAATTGTAAAGGAACCATCGCGCAAAAGTCATAACTTCTTTTCAGGGCCTTTAAAGGTTTAGAACTTGGATTTACACAATCCATTTCTAATCCTAAAACATAAGCTCTTACAAACATCATTTTAGCTGCTATGTATTCAAAAGGCAAACAGGACAAGGCAGAATCGCCAGGCTTCAATTTGAAGTAATTTCCTGTTGCAATAGCAGAATTAACCATCGCTTGTTTGGACATCAAAATGGTTTTTGGTGTTCCAGTTGATCCAGATGTTTGAAGATTAATTTCAGGACTCAAATCAATCCATTGCAGTATAAAATGACCCAAAGAAACTTGATAGGATTCTCCCTCTGACATTAAACGCTCAGCAAGATACGATAGTCCTGTCTTGTCATAAAAAACTCCTTCTAGTTTGAATGAAGAATGTGGGTTTGTATATGTAATTGTTTGATTCAATTATTTTGATGAGCTTGTATTTGATAATTGATTTTTAATTACTGAACCTGTTAGTTTATCTTTCCAATTGGTCCATTTATATACCTTTGCAAAAATGAATATCAAAATTGGATATACAATCAATACAGAAAAAAAGATTTCTGAAGATTCAATATCTGCAGGGTCTGATATGTCTATAAGAACCGAATTTGTCTGAAAAGCCGTCCAATCTGCAGTGACCAAAAGTGCGGTGAATAAATTGTTTGCCGCATGAAAACCTAAAGCTAATTCCAGTCCTTCATCCATTAAAGTAATAATCCCTAAAAAGAAACCCGTACCAATATAATGGACTAATAATATGTAACCCAACTTATCAATTTCAGGGTTAGCAATATGAAGGAGCCCAAACAAAACAGATGTAATTACCAAAGGCACCCACTTATTTTTACATAGCACACCTATCCCTTGCATCAAATAACCTCTAAATAGATATTCTTCAAAACTTGTTTGAAGTGGCACGAACACGATAGCGATAGCTGCCAAAATCAAGAAAGGCACTAATTTGAAATTAAATACATAATTTTCTGGGGACATATAATGATCAATTAAAACCAATCCACTAGAAATAATTCCCCAAAATAAAAATGCAAACCAAAAGCGCTTCCAATCAATTTTTAATCTGGAGGTCGTTAAACTTCGTATCGATTGTTTGTGAAGTGTTTTAACCACAAAAAAGATTCCCAATAATCCTGCAGCAAAGGAGAGCAACATCAAAAATAAATTCAAATTAGAGTCTAATAAGGTCATTGTTTGACTCATATCTAGTTTTTGAAGGTCCAACCCAGTTTCAACAGCTTTTGCAATTAAAATAAAAGTGTACGGAACTTGTCCTAAGATTACAGCTATTACAATAATTGCTATGCCAGCAATGTAAAGCCACCAATCGTGTTTGATATTAAATGCTTGTTTTATATACATAAATTAAAATTTTAAATTCCACTTTGTTTTTTGATCATAAAATAACTGCCCAGAATCAACCACCAAAGGAGCTTGAATATTATTGGTAAATAAACCTCCAGTCCCTAATCCTTGAGGAAGTTGGCTCTCTAACGTATAAGTCCACTGCGCAATCGCATTGAGCCCAATATTACTTTCCAAGGCACTAGTTACCCACCAGCCTATGTCTTTTGACTCTGCGATATCTATCCATTCTTGACTGCCTTTAACCCCCCCAACTAAGGTTGGTTTTAAAATAATATATTGAGGCATGATAGTTTGTAGCAATATCTCTTTGTTTGTTACAGAAAATACACCTATTAATTCTTCGTCTAAGGCTATTGGAAGCGGTGTTTCAGCACATAATTTCCTCATTTCATAAAGCTGCCCCTGTTGAATAGGTTGTTCAATTGAGTGCAAATTATAGTCGGACAATCGTTTTAATTTTTCTAGAGCTTCATTGGGTTTAAAAGCGCCGTTAGCATCTACACGAATTTCAATTGTTTGCGCATCAAATTCGTTTCGAATCGATTTGATAAGTTCTAATTCCTTATCAAAATCTATCGCCCCTATTTTAAGTTTTATACATGAAAAACCTAAAGCAAGTTTGTCTTTTATTTGTTGTTTCATGAATCGCTTATCCCCCATCCAAATCAACCCATTGATAGGAATCGAGTTTTTTCCGTTTGTAAAATCTGATGGAAATAATTCAAAAAGTGATTTTTGTTTTATCGATTGAAACGCCATTTCTAATCCAAACTGAATTGCAGGAAATTCAACCAAATCTGCTAGTAATACTTCTAGTCCTAAATCAATGTTTTCACAAACCCAAGCAAGTTTAGTTTCAAAATCTGGACGGTCATCGATACTCAACCCTTTAAACATTCCACACTCTCCTATTCCTTTTAGTGAATTCAATTGAAGTTGGATATACCAAGTGTCTTTATGAGTTAAAATTCCACGAGAGGTACCGCTTGCTTGCTTGAATTGAAGTTGATATTTGAAATAAGTGGCCTTCATATTTTAAAAATGAAAAATTAATTTCATGTGTATGCGTTACATTAATAGCTATAAAATTTTAAACAACGATATGACAGATACTAAAAACTATTGCTAGTAAAAATGTCGACAACGCTAATACTTTGAGTTGAGGGTCGTAATCTTTTGGGTTTATTGTATTGCGAATAATATTCAAATGAACCAAAAAAGGTAAGAAAGCAATTATCAAGAAATACATAGTACTGTTCGCCGTTAAAAACGAATAAAACCCTATTAGTAGCATGCTAAATACAACCAAAAACTGATGGTATATTTTTGATCGTTTGGATCCAAAATACCCAGCTAAAGTTTGCTTATTAGAGAGTTTGTCTGACTCAATATCTCGCATATTGTTCAAGTTGAGAACTCCTGTACTTAACAGACCAATGGTACTCGCTGGCAACAACATCAAAAAGTCTATTTGTTTAGTATATAAAAAATACGTTCCTAGAACACTCAGCCAACCAAAAAATAAAAACACCATAACATCCCCTAAAGCTTTATAACCATATGCTGAAGCGCCAACCGTATATTTGATCGCAGCAACAATGGCTAAAATTCCAAGACATATAAACACCAAAGAAGTTAGAAATTGTTTTGCTCCAAAAGCTGTATAAATTAAACTAATAACCAAAATAAGACAACTAATGACATTGAAAATAATAGCATTTCGCATCTGTTTTGGGCTAATTTTTCCGCTTTGTAATGCACGTTCAGGACCAATACGATTTTCGTTATCAGTCCCTTTTATTCCATCGCCATAATCGTTGGCTAGATTGGATAGAATTTGTAAGCTTAAAGTCGTAGCAATTGTTAAAGCAAAAACAGAACTATCAAAAAATCCTCTAGAATACGCAATACCAGAACCTACAATGGCCCCCGAAATTGACAATGGTAATGTTCTCAATCGACATGCAGAAATCCATGCATTAACTTGTTTCATACTATGGTATCCATTTTTTTTCAAAGTTAGGCGGTCGTTTTTCTAAAAATGCATCACGACCTTCTTTGGCTTCATCCGTCATATAGGCAAGTCTGGTGGCCTCCCCAGCAAAAACCTGCTGACCAACCATTCCGTCATCAGTAAGGTTCATCGCAAACTTGAGCATTTTAATTGAAATAGGAGATTTCGCTAAAATTTCTTGCGCCCACTCATAGGCTGTTGATTCTAATTCTGCGTGTGGTACAACCGCATTTACCATACCCATATCAAATGCTTCTTGAGCATTGTAATTTCTACCTAAGAAAAAGATTTCACGAGCTTTTTTCTGACCCACCATTTTTGCTAGATAAGCAGATCCGTAACCACCATCAAAACTGGTAACATCGGCATCTGTTTGTTTAAAAATAGCGTGTTCTTTACTCGCTAATGTCAAATCACATACAACATGTAAACTATGACCACCGCCAACTGCCCAACCTGGCACGACTGCAATAACCGCTTTTGGCATGAACCGAATGAGGCGTTGTACTTCTAAAATATTTAACCGGTGGTACCCATCTTCACCAACATAACCTTCATGACCTCGTGCTTTTTGATCTCCACCGCTACAAAATGAATAGACACCATCTTTAGAAGAAGGTCCTTCAGCACTTAATAAAACAACTCCAATACTGGTGTCTTCATTAGCATCATAAAATGCTTGGTATAACTCAAGTGTTGTTTTGGGTCTAAAAGCATTTCTAATATCAGGACGGTTAAATGCTATACGGGCTACGCCGTTACATTTTTTATATGTAATATCTTCATATTCTTTAACAGTTTTCCATTGTATACTAGACATAGAATTACAGTTTTAGGTTGTTAAATAAATTCCATCCAATTCGATTCGGATGCGACGTTGTTTATAAAGAGTTCCTATCGCCTTTTTAAAGCTTTTCTTACTCATTTGAACCGTTGTTTTGATAGCTTCAGGCGAAGATTTATCTGTGAGCTTTAAATACCCATTTTCATTGTTCTCTAAAAATTCCACTATTAATTGAGCATTTGGTTCAATATTTCTATAACCAATTTTTTCTAGAGTGATGTCTAATTTATTTCCTGGACGTATCTTCTTAACAATTCCCTTGAGTTTATCTCCTATACTAATATCTTTGAATAAATCTTGATTGAAGATTAAACCTGAGTGGATTTTATTGACAATAACGTTCATTCCTAAATCAGAGGGGTGAGATACGATTAAATCAACTTCATCAAATGCTACTACGGATAATTCTTTGTTGTCAAGAAAACGATTTGTTTTACTAGATGCTACAAGACGTTCCGAAGTTTCATCTAAATAACAATAGACCAAATACCAACCACCTGCTTTCATGGGAAATGCTTGCTCTCTAAAAGGACAAAACAATTCTTTCACCAATCCCCAATCTAGAAATGCACCAAATTCGTTAACATTATTACAACGAAGAAGAGCAAATTCTCCTTTTTTGATATATGGATGATCTGTTACAGCAACGAGGCGTTCTTCATTATCTAAATAGACAAACACCTCAATAGTACCATCAATTTCAAATTCTTCGGGAACATATCGATTTGGGAGTAAAACTTCTTGATCTTCATCATCTCCTAAAAACAATCCTGGATCAGTATCGCGCAAAATTGTAAGCTTGTTGTAGTCTCCTATATGTATCATGCCACAAAGGTAAGAATAATAGAGGGAGAAAATAAATAAAGCTTCACAACAAATTTCGATGCTAAAAAATCAAACACCTACATAAATAAGTCGCTTTAAAAATTTAAAAATCGAAATGTTATTTAATAAAATCGAAATAAGAAAGTAAAATTTGATCGTTTTTTGAAGAAGGTGTAAAAATTTCTAAAATTTTTGGGCGCGAACTTTGTTTGTAAAAATCAACTAAAGCTGTATCTAACTCCTCCTTAGAAGAGGCAGATGTGTACTCTAAATCAAAGAGTTTAGAAATGGGCTCTGCATTGAGCAAATGATTCGTTTCAAAAAATGTACTGAAATTTTCGGAGTTTTTATTTCCTGGTAAAATTCTAAAGATTCCTCCACCCCTATTGTTGACTATTATTATTCTAAAATTTAAAGGAATGTAATTATTCCACAAAGCATTACTATCGTAAAAAAAACTCAAATCTCCTGTAATAAAAACCGTAGGTTGTTGGGATACACAGGCGGCACCTATGGCTGTACTTGTAGATCCGTCAATTCCACTGGTGCCCCTGTTACAAAACACCGTTAGAGAAGGATTTATTTCAAATAGTTGCAAATAACGTATGGTAGAGCTATTACTTGATTGAACCATGTAGTTGTTTGGAATCTGACTCAAAACACTGTCAAACACTTTAAAATCACTAAATGGAATCGATTTAACGTACTCGTTATGCTTTTGAATTCGTCGCATTTTAATAGAGTTCCATTTCTCAAAATAGATGCTTATGGGGAGTGGGATTGATGAGAGATTTAGTTTTGCGAAAAACGTATTGACTGTACATTTAAAATGTTTTGTTAAACAAAAAAATGTATCATTTGCAATAACAGGGTCAATATGCCAATGCGTTTTAGGAGGATTAGAACGTAAGAATGTTTTGATTTTTTTAGACACAACCATTCCACCAAAAGTGATTAATAAGTCAGGTTGAAGTGAGTCAAAATCCGTGGCATCCAAAGGAGTGATTAATTGGTCTATACTAGAAAAAAAGTTAGAATGATTTAGATTTGACGTTGTTTCTGTAAGTACGATTACAGAAGGGTCATTTGCAATCAATTTTAAATAAATTTCTTGAACACTTTTTGGAGGGTTTACTCCGACTAAAACCATTTTTCGTTTAGATGAGCACCATTTTTTAGCATCTAAATTTGAAATAGAAAAGGAAACTGTCTTTTTTTTAATTTTAATCAACTCAGGTTGAACTAAAAACTCGCCGACAGTTTCATATAAAGGCTCTGGAAATGGTGCGTTTATATGTACAGGCCCTTTATTGGCTGTTGCAATATGAAGTGCCTTATCAATAAGTGAATCATTCTTATTTACAACATTAAAAAAAGACTTTTTAATATATTGTTTTAGGTTTGCTTCATACAAAATATGAGCACCAAAAATATGGGGCTGCATAATGGTTTGACCATCTCCTATATTGATGAGATGTGCAGGACGATCAGCAGAAATTACAACAAGGGGGATCCGACTGTAAAACGCTTCTGTAACTGCAGGGTAATAGTTGACAAGTGCACTTCCCGAAGTACATACCAACACCACGGCTTGTTGTAATTGCTGTGCTATACCTAAAGCAAAAAAACCAGCAGAACGTTCGTCAACAATACTATAACATTCAAAAAAATCATGATTTGTAAACCCTATCGTTAATGGAGCATTTCGACTGCCTGGTGAAATCACAATGTGTTGAATATTATGACTTTTACAAAGCTGAATAATTGATTGTGATAATGGCTGTTTTGACTGTATCATTGACCCACAAAGTTATTTAAATTTTAGGGTTTAAATTGAAATGAAATAATAAATATTTCCTAAAGGTTTAGAGCACCTTTTTTATGGTTTGAATCTTGTTTTCAGTTTCCAAACATTCCGTCAAGGGGTCGGAGTCTTTGGTAATTCCACCTCCACTGTAAAGAATTGCAAGGGTGTTTTTTAATTGCATACAGCGTAAATTCACCGCAAGGTGTGTCGATTTTCGAATGGTTTGATAGGCTCTGTTTTCGATGTTTTTTTTTGAGTTTCTAAAAGTTGGTATCGTAGGGATATTTAATTCTCCAAAAAAACCAGCATAAAACTCTCGATCATAAGCTTCATTTGAAAGTATATACTCAAAAGCCAATTGTCTTGGTGTACCACAAACAGCTGGAGTAGGATGCATTGCTTTTAATAAATCTTTTAAATTATGATCAGTTGATTTTAAGCGCCCAGTCACATTGGTTTGAAGGTGCAATAATTGACCTGCTTTGAGTGTATGTGGACCAGAAATATTTATAGGCTCAATATAATTAGACAGTATATCCACCAAATAGTCCGTTACAAACGCATGTTCATCTCTATTTTTAATATCCCATTCAACGTTTGCAGCCGAATTATTTGTTTGAGTTCCTGCTAGTGCCATTGTTGAGAGTGACCTTCCTTCTAACTTTAACAAACTTTCAGGAGATGCTCCTAACCATAACCCAGTTTCAGGATGAAACCAACAATAGGTAAACGCTGTTGGATAGGAATGTGCAAGTGTTTTGAAAATTTCAATAGGATTTGAACTTTTTAAATTAAACTTGAATTCCCTTGAAAGCACTACTTTGTCTAAATCTGTTGCATTTATAGTGTCAAGAGCTGTAGACACCATCTCGAAATGATCAACGTTTGTGTCAACCTTATCTAAATGATTTGATAGAGGCCTTGCTTCAAAATCTAAATGTTCTAATTCTATGACAATTGAATCCTCTAAAGGAATGTAATAGCTTTCTTTAGAGGCATCAAAAGGAGCAAATACAAATCCACTTTCTGAATAATCAGTGATGTTATAAGTATCTGTATTCGTTTGAACATATGCTTTCAGAGATTGACTTTCTGGCTTTGAAAAAAGCGCAAAGGGTCGTTTTGATTGTATCGCTGTATCGATTTGATCAAAAAAATCAGTCGAAGTCATCTTTTAGCGTTCTTTAGGAAGTGATACAGTTGTTAGTTTGCAAGAGGAAACTAACTGCTTATTAGCGTCAGTAACTTCAATATTAAAAATCTGCATAGTTCGACCTCTATGAATAAAAGTTGCTTTGGCATATACAAAACCTTCTTTTACGCTTTTGATATGATTGGCAGAGATGTCAATACCTCTCACAAAATAGTTTTTGGTATCTAAAAAGATATGTGCTGCAAAACTCCCAACAGTTTCTGCAAGAGCAGCAGTGGCACCGCCGTGTAGCACGCCGTCTGGTTGATACACACGTTTATTGACTGGCATTTTAGCAATTACAAAGTCTTCACCAGCATCAACAAATTCGATGTTAAGAGTTTCCATTAAGGTGTCTTTGCAAGCAGCGGTAGCTGCGCTAATAATCTGATCTTTTGTTGGACTCATTTCTAGTATGATTTGTGTGTAAAGTTACAAAAATCAACGGTGAAATCAATGACTCGGTTACGTTAAAAATAGCGCAAAAAAAAGGCTGTCTTTTCAGACAGCCTCAATTTAATATCTACTTGTAATTCTTTTTCTTAAGCTGTTTTCTTAACCGCTAAGCTATAAATCACTAAACCGAATCCGATTTTGTTAATCGCATCAGCAATGTTATACAGTACATCCATATCAAGTCCTACTCCAGACATGAAAGAATACCACTGACCATCAGCTGTACCAACTAAATATCCTAATGGATAAATAATCCATCCAACTAGAACAAACCAGCATAATATTTTATGTGCTGCTAAAACATCTCCACCAGCTTCTTTAGCTAATTTTGCTGCTCCACCAAGCCATATCTCGTAAGCTATAGCAAAATAGGCTGCTGCAGATAAAAAGCCCCATAGCGCTGCGCTTCCTGAATATACAGTCTCACCTAGGTACCCTGTTACTAACATAATAACTGAATACACAATCATTTTTGTAAGTAACGATTTTTTTGCACCAGCAACTTTGAGAATTAAATAAAACTCAACACACATTAATGGCACGGTTAAAATCCAGTCTACATAACGGAAAAATGTTGGAGACTCCATATTGGTAGCCCAATAATCTCTCATGTAGAAATAATGAACAGCTGCAATAAATGTAATTAAACCAGATACTAAAACAGAGGTTCTCCATTTTTTGTCAAACTGATTTAATGATAAAAAGAAAAAGGCAGATGCTGCCATCATTGCCATACATCCAACAAAGAATGTAAAACCTACATAGTCGGTAGGGTCCATTTTTGCTACTAAAGGTAAAATTAAATTTGTCATTTTTTAAAAATTTAGTTAGTTTATTGTTTAAACAAATATATAAAAAATTAAACTAATTGTTGAGCATTTCGTAAATTTGTAGTCTCAGACCACTTATTTAACAATATTTTATGAAGAATATTTTCAATTTCTCAATCGTTACTAGCTTCTTAGGACTATGGGTAAATACACATGTCCCAGAGAGTTTTGAACTCATATTGGGCTTTATTTTAATTTTTACATTTGGGATGATTCACGGTTCGAATGATTTACTAATTGTTAATAAAATTTTGAAAAATATAAAACATTACTCCAAATTCGCACTCTTAACAGCTTATCTGTTTATAGTGTCTATTGCAATTTTGATTTTCTATTGGGCACCTTCCCTTGCAATGATTCTGTTCATTATATTTAGTGCCTACCACTTTGGAGAACAACACTGGGATCACCGTTTTTCTACATCTAAGACATTGCTAAAATCTTCATTCTATTTTTCCTACGGAATGTTAATCTTGTTTATGTTGTTTAATTTCAACGATACAGGAGTAAAATTGATAGTTTTTGAAATTACAGGGTATGAAATCACTAATTTGTACGTTAATACAGTTCTCGCTATTTTAGGGGGCTTCATAGGAGTTGTACTTTTTACTGAATTTTTAACAAAACGACTCTCCATACAAATAATCTTAAAAGAACTATTCACATTAGCCGTTTTGGCAATAATTTTTTCATCATCATCATTAATATGGGGATTTAGTATTTATTTTATCCTTTGGCACAGCATCCCTTCTTTAATAGAACAAATTACATTTATATATGGAGATGTGAAAACCGATTCTACTTTAAAGTACTGTAAAGCTGCACTGCCTTACTGGGTTATTTCTTTAATAGGAATGGTCATACTATATGCAATTTTCAGTAGCGAAAAACAGTTCTATTCGTTGTTTTTTGCGTTTATAGCAGCAGTTACATTTCCACATGCTTTTGTAATGTTAAGAATGTTTTCCAAAAAAAAAGCACAACCATAAACTGATTGTGCTTTTCTGTATCAAATAAAAACTACTTTTATTTCACTTCTTCGAAATCTACGTCTTCAACGTTGTCTTCTTGAGATGCCTCAGTTTCTGGAGCAGCATCTGAAGGAGTACCTTGAGCACCTTCTTGTGCTTTGTACATTTCTTCACTAGCTGCTTTCCATGCTTCGTTGATTTTCTCTAAAGCTGGATCAATAACAGCGATGTCTTTGGACTCGTACGCAGCTTTCAATTCTTCTAAAGCAGCTTCAATTGGTTGTTTTTTATCATCCGATAATTTGTCACCAAATTCTTTGAGCTGATTTTCTGTTTGAAAAATCATACCATCTGCAGCATTCAACTTATCTGCTGTTTCTTTAGCTTTCGCATCTGAATCTGCATTAGCTTCTGCATCTTGTTTCATTTTCTCGATTTCTTCTTCCGTTAAACCCGAAGATGCTTCTATACGAATATCTTGTGTTTTGTTGGTCGCTTTATCTGTAGCAGAAACCTTAATGATACCATTGGCATCAATATCAAATGTAACTTCAATTTGTGGCGTTCCACGCTGTGCTGGTGGAAGTCCATCTAAATGAAAGCGACCAATCGTTTTGTTATCAGCTGCCATTGCACGCTCTCCTTGAAGGACATGAATTTCAACTGAAGGCTGATTGTCTGCTGCTGTTGAGAATACTTGAGATTTTTTAGTTGGAATAGTTGTGTTAGACTCAATTAATTTGGTCATGACATTCCCCATTGTTTCAATTCCTAATGATAATGGAGTAACATCCAAAAGCAATACATCCTTAACATCTCCAGTTAGTACACCTCCTTGGATCGCAGCACCTACAGCAACAACCTCATCAGGATTAACTCCTTTGTTAGGTTTCTTTCCAAAGAATTTTTCTACCGCTTCTTGAACCGCAGGAATTCGAGTGGATCCTCCTACTAAAATAATTTCATCAATATCACTTGTTGACAATCCAGCTGCTTTCAAAGCAGTTTGACAAGGAGCAATTGTTCTTTTTACTAAATCGTCTATTAATTGCTCAAACTTTGCTTTTGACAATGAACGTACCAAGTGTTTTGGACCACTAGCAGTAGCAGTTACATATGGTAAGTTGATTTCTGTTTGTGCAGAAGATGATAATTCAATCTTAGCTTTTTCAGCAGCTTCTTTTAAACGTTGAAGCGCCATAGGATCTTTGCGCAAGTCTAAGTTTTCTTCTGCTTTAAATTCTTCTGCTAGCCAGTTGATAATTGTTTCATCTACATCATCTCCACCTAAATGCGTATCACCATCCGTAGCAAGAACTTCAAAAACGCCGTCTCCTAATTCTAATACAGAAACATCGTGTGTTCCTCCACCAAAATCAAAAACAACAATGGTTTGATCTTTTCCTTTTTTGTCCATTCCGTATGCCAATGCAGCCGCTGTAGGCTCATTGATAATACGTCTTACTTTTAAACCTGCAATCTCACCAGCTTCTTTTGTAGCTTGTCGTTGTGCATCGTTAAAATAAGCCGGAACTGTAATTACTGCTTCTGAAACTTCTTGATCCAAAAACTCTTCAGCAGTTTTTTTCATTTTTTGAAGTACCATTGCTGATAATTCTTGTGGTGTGTATAAACGACCATCAATATCAACTCGTGGAGTATCGTTGTCACCTTTCACTACTTTATAAGGGACTCGACCTACTTCTTGTTTCGATTCTGAGAATTTATTTCCCATAAAACGCTTGATTGAATACACCGTTTTAGTCGGGTTGGTAACTGCTTGACGTTTCGCAGGATCTCCTACCTTAATTTCACCACCATCCACAAAAGCAATGACGGATGGAGTTGTACGTTGCCCTTCAGCATTTGTGATGACAACAGGCTCATTTCCTTCCATGACGGAAACACAAGAGTTTGTTGTTCCCAAATCAATTCCAATAATTTTACTCATAATTTATATAATTTAATTTTATATTTAAATATTACAAAATCCATAAGTCAATCATTGTGCCAATACAAGAGGACTGACACGATGTCAGATTTTAAAACTTAAAAATATATGCTATAATTAAGACTTTGGTACGGACTTTGTCTTATGAAAAAGTAATCTTAAATAAAACATTATGAAAAAATTAGTATCATTATTATCAGCTCTATTAGTTATGTCTTGTGTTATCGAAGATGGAATTGACGGCAGGGACGGCAGCGATGGAGGCTTAATTGTGTCAAGTGCATTTGAAATTGTGGTGGATTTTAATATTCAAAACAACTATCAAATTGTAGAATCTTACGGATTTGACGTTTATGACTATGATGTCACCTTAGTTTATATTTTATGGGAAACCGATAACGGCCAAGAAGTCTGGAGATTATTGCCGCAAAGCACTGTTTTTGTTGGCGGCGCTACTCTCAACTACAATTTTGATTTTACGCAAACAGATGTTAAGCTATTTTTAGAAGGCACTGCTAATTTTAACAATCTGGATGCCGTTTGGACTCAAGAAGTTGTTTTTAGAATCGTAGTGGTCCCAGCTGATAATGTAAGTGGTCTTGACAATCCTAAAATATCTGACTTTAACATTTCCTCATTCCAAAAGCGTTATTAACAATGTAAGCATACACTAAAAGTAAAAGCATATTAAAAAAACAATGGATTTTTAATATGCTTTTTTTTTATTTTGTTACGAGTTATTATATAACAACTAAACATATACACTTATTTAGTACTTTTACACTCTATCATAAATAATAACCAATTATGTCTGCATCAAAAAAAGAATACAAAAGAGTCACGGTAAAGTCGTTGATCGAAATGAAGTCCTTAGGAGAAAAGATATCTATGCTCACAGCCTATGACTACACGATGGCTAAGATTGTAGATGGTGCAGGTATTGACGTGATTTTGGTAGGAGATTCTGCCAGTAATGTCATGGCAGGTCACGAAACCACACTTCCCATTACTTTAGATCAAATGATTTATCACGCTTCTTCTGTGGTGCGTGCTATAGACCGTTCGTTGGTAGTCGTTGATTTACCTTTTGGAACCTATCAAAGTGATCCCAAAGAAGCCTTACGATCTGCCATCCGAATCATGAAAGAAAGTGGTGGACATGCCGTAAAGCTTGAAGGCGGTAAAGAGATTAAAGATTCCATCAAAAAGATATTGAATGCTGGAATTCCTGTCATGGGCCATTTAGGGCTCACGCCACAGTCGATCTATAAATTTGGAACTTACACGGTGAGAGCCAAAGAAGAAGAAGAAGCTTTACGGTTAATTGAAGATGCAAAACTTTTAGAGCGCTTAGGTTGTTTTGCGTTGGTTCTTGAAAAAATCCCAGCTGCCTTGGCACAACAAGTTGCTGAGAGCATCAGCATTCCTGTTATAGGAATTGGTGCTGGTGGAGGTGTTGATGGACAGGTATTGGTATTGCATGATATGCTTGGAATGACACAAGAATTTCATCCACGTTTTTTACGTCGTTATTTAAGTTTACACGAAGAAATGACCACTGCAATCAATCAATATATTGATGATGTAAAATCTTCTGACTTTCCTAGTGAAAACGAACAGTATTAAATAAATGGGTAAGATTGTTTCAAATATTGATAACCTTCAAATTCTTCATGAGGACAATCATTTGATCATCATCAATAAACGCTCAGGAGATCTTGTTCAAGGAGATAAAACTGGAGATACACCCCTTAGTGATATTGTGAAAGGTTATATAAAAAAAAAGTACGACAAACCAGGTGCTGTTTATTTGGGAGTCACGCATAGACTCGACCGCCCCACTACTGGAATTGTCGTGTTTACGAAAACTTCAAAAGCGCTCACAAGAATGAATGCATTATTTTTAAATAAAAAAATATCCAAAACCTATTGGGCGGTCGTTAAAAACAAGCCTTTAAAATCAAAAGACACGCTCGTTCATTGGCTAAAGAAAAATCCTAAAAATAATAAATCAAAAGCCTATACCAAAGAACTGGACCAAAGCAAAAAAGCAATTCTACACTATGAATTAATTCACAGTTTGAACCGCTATCACCTTCTAGAAGTAAACCTTGAAACAGGAAGACATCACCAGATAAGGAGTCAACTATCTACGATAGGAAGCCCTATAAAAGGGGATTTGAAATATGGATTCGATCGAAGCAACGCTGACGGAAGCATCCACCTTCATGCACGTAACATCAAATTTACACACCCTGTAAATGACCAATTAATAACTATTAGTGCACCCCCTCCAAATGAAGTGTTATGGAAGGAATGTATCAATCACGTATAGACTATGGAAGCAAAACTGATCTTAGAAACCCAGAAAGAGTATTTTAAAACACGCGCCACACGTGATATAGGGATGCTTAAGAAATTACTAACCAAACTTCGTTCAGAAATTCTTGCTAAAGAAGATGCTATTTACGAAGCTGTGTATAAGGATTTAAGAAAATCTAAATTTGAAGCTTATTTTAGCGAAGTTGGTGTGGTTATTTCAGAAATTGATTTGACTTTAAAACATATTGATTCTTGGTCCAAGCCTAAAAAAGTAAGAGCCGCAGGCCTCAACTTTCCTTCAAGAGATTACATCTACAGCGAACCCTACGGATCTGTACTGATCATTGCACCATGGAATTACCCATTTCAATTGGCGGTAGCACCTCTAATTGCTGCTATTGCCGCAGGAAATACGGTTGTTCTAAAACCAAGTGAACATACAACACATACCTCACAATTGCTAGAAGACATCTTAAGCACTGTGTTTGTTACGGAACATGTCAAAATCATACAAGGAGGTATTCCAGAAACAACCTTGCTTTTAAAAGAACGTTGGGATTATATTTTCTTCACGGGAAGTGTTGCCGTTGGAAAAATTGTAGCCAAAGCTGCTGCACCATTTTTAACACCTATTACTCTTGAGCTAGGAGGTAAAAATCCATGTATTATAGATGACACCATGCCAACACAATTGGTTGCAAAACGATTGGTATGGGGTAAATTTGTCAATGCAGGACAAACTTGCATAGCACCTGATTATTTATTGGTGCATAGCTCAGTAAAAGCACAGTTGATATCTGATTTAAAATCTGAAATTATTATGGCTTACGGAGAAAATCCGCAAAAATCAGCAGATTATCCTCGTATTGTCAATTCTGAACACTTATCAAGATTAACAAACATGCTAGAAGATTCTAGAGTTATCTTCGGAGGGAAGTTTGATACAGATGATTGCTACCTCGCTCCTACACTGATTGATGAGCCTTCTGTAGACTCAGAAGTAATGAAAGATGAAATTTTTGGTCCTATCTTACCTATTTTGAGTTATGAAACTGAAAGAGATATTTATTCTGTTTTGAGTCGATATGAAAAACCTTTAGGGTTTTATGTCTTTTCATCGAAGGCTTCATTTTACAAAAAAATGATTAAAACTTACAGCTTTGGAGGTGGCACTGTTAACGATACAATGATTCATTTTGGAAATTCTAGATTGCCCTTTGGTGGGGTCGGAGAAAGTGGAATAGGCGCATATCATGGGCGACTTAGCTTTGATACGTTTTCACACAAAAAAGGGATTGTAATTAAAAGTAATTGGTTAGACATTCCGCTCCGTTATGCGCCCTATAAAAACAAGCTTAAAAAACTAAAACTACTCTTTAAATTTTTAGGATAATTTCAATAAAACAGTTTAAATATTACTATAGTTTTTTCTTATAGTTGTAGTTTTATTATATGTATTTCAATTACTTATGTAATTTACTTAAATTAATAGTTTAATATATGGTAATTATCCTAGCCAACCTTCTCGATCCAAGCTTCGGTATTGAATGGCTTCGCTAATATGGGAACTTTCTATGGATAATACACCTTCTAAATCAGCAATAGTTCTGGACACTTTTAGGATGCGGTCATAGGCTCGTGCTGATAGATTTAAACGCTCCATAGCGGTTTTTAAAAGCTGCATCGACGCAGGATCTAACTTGCAGTATTTACGAATTTGTTTGGTGTTCATTTGTGCGTTGTAATGTACTACCTCAGAATCTAAAAAGCGTTTGGTTTGCAGCTCACGGGCTTTAGTAACTCGTTTTCTAATATTGACAGATGATTCGCCTTTGCGATCGTCAGACAGTTTTTCAAAAGGTACTGGAGTCACTTCAATGTGGATATCTATACGATCTAATAAAGGTCCTGAGATTTTACCTAAATAGCGCTGCATCTCGGATGCTGAAGACATCAATGGTGCACTCGGGTCATTGAAATAGCCACTTGGACTAGGATTCATACTGGCAACCAACATAAAACTACTGGGATAGGTCACTGTAAACTTGGCACGTGAAATGGTCACTTCTCGGTCCTCTAAAGGTTGCCGCATTACTTCTAGAACCTCCCTCTTAAACTCAGGAAGCTCATCTAAAAATAATACACCATTATGAGATAGTGAAATCTCTCCCGGTTGTGGGTAACTTCCACCGCCTACAAGAGCCACATTTGAAATGGTATGATGAGGCGATCGAAACGGACGTTGAGCAATCAATCCCTTTTGAGCTCCAATACGCCCCACAACAGAGTGTATTTTGGTAGTTTCTAAGGCTTCATGCAAAGTCATCGGCGGTAATATGGATGGTAATCGCTTGGCGAGCATTGTTTTTCCTGCTCCTGGTGGTCCAATTAATATAATATTATGCCCTCCTGCTGCTGCTATTTCCATACAGCGTTTGATACTTTCCTGCCCTTTCACATCTGAAAAGTCAAACTCTGGATGATTAAGACTTTTTTGAAACTCAGCACGAGTATCTACAATAGTTTGTTCTAATTTTTTTTGGTTATGAAAACAATCGATCACTTCAGAGATGTGTTCAACGCCGTAAACCTTCAGCCCACTTACAATGGCAGCTTCCTTTGCGTTTTCTTTTGGCAGGATAAATCCTTCAAAACCTTCTTCTAAGGCTTTAATTGCAATAGGTAGCGCTCCCTTAATAGGCTGCACCATTCCATCTAAAGACAGTTCTCCCATAATAACATACCGCTCAATATTGACTTCTTTAATTTGATTAGAAGCAGTTAAAATCCCCATAGCTAAAGGCAAGTCATAGGCTGATCCTTCTTTACGCATATCGGCAGGCGACATATTAATGATGAGTTTTTTTCCTGGGATTTTATAGCAATTGTTCTGAAGGGCGGCTGCAATACGGAAATTACTTTCTTTAATGGCATTATCAGGCAGTCCTACCAAATGGTATCCGATGCCTTTATCGACATTCACTTCAATTGTGATGGTATGCGCTTCCACGCCAAAAACGGCGCTTCCGTAGACTTTTTTAAGCATTTTAGTAAATTTGAGAATTTAAATCTACTAAATATTTCGGAATTTACTTACTGTAAGAGTGGATTTGTTTTGGTCGTAACCACAAAAAAAAGGTTTTAAGTTGTGTTAGAATAAGAACTCCAACAAACAAAAACCTTTCATTTTGTAAACAATTTGTTTGAAGTTAGAACTTCAATTTTTCATGTTTGTCCCACAATCCCCAATAGGCACCTACTTTTCCTTCTGGACCTACTTTCCATGACTCGTCAAAAGATGAGAAATAGAAATTAGGAATGTCGTTTTCTTTGGTCCAACGCATGGTATCGATAAAATACTTCATTGCAGCTTTTTCGCTAGCAATTGCACCTCTTAAACCACCGCCTTGACTTGGCCAGCCTGTTTCTGTAATAATAATTGGCTTGCCTTGTGCTGCATCTACAACTTGACCATACATAGCTTGCATGTGCCCTAATGAATAATCTATCGGACAACCTTCCCAATAAGGGTATAAGTTTGCTAAAATAACATCTGAGTGCTCTACAATAATTGGATGACGAGAAAACTCATAATACGCATCTACATAACCAATTGGGATGTCTAATCCAGCTAAGGCTTCTTTTACGCGTTTCATGTACCCTACTAATTCTTCCAAAGTTAAGTCGTTACGGTACAAAACCTCGTTACCTACTGCAGCGACATCTACATGTCCTGCTTTTGCTAGTTTAATTAGGCCTTCAATTTCTTTTTCGTTCTCTTCTTTATCATCTCCGAGCCACGCGCCAACTAATGTTCTTAAACCATGCTTTTTGGCCGCAACTGGAACAAATTCATTTCCTTCTGTACAGGAGAATGAACGGATAGCTCCTACATAAGGTTTTAAAATTTTAACACGACGCTCTACTTGAGCCATACTAATTTCATCACCTGGTTTTTGGCCATCTTCATACATACTAAAGCAAATACCATGCATACCATCTTGGATGGTTTTACGCCAAAGGTTTTTTAAATCTTCTGACGAATCTTGAGATGCGTCTATACCTTTTGTGGTAATCTGACTGTAGTCTTTTTTGGGCTTGTAATAGGATTCTTCTCTGTACGACATTATAATATGTAATTTACTATTGGTTAAATTTTAATTTTTCGTTTTTATCCCAAAGTCCCCATCGCGCACCTACATCCCCTTCGTGGTGGACTTTCCAAGATTCATCAAATGATGAAAAATAGAATAATGGTATTTCATTTTTTTGCGCCCAATTGGACGAATCAATAAAATACTTCATTGCATTACTTTCTGTTGGTTTTGCTGATTGTAAACTATCTCCTTTATTTGGCCAACCTGTCTCTGTAATTATTACTGGTTTTCCTTTTGCAAACTGTTGTGTAACAGCATACATTTGCTTCAAATAGACAGAAGATTGCTCGATATTACAGCCTTCCCAAAACGGGTAGCAATTTACTAAAATAACATCACATGCATCTATAAGTTTTGATCTTTTTTCAAACTGATAATACGCGTCAACATAACCTACTGGAATCCCAGGTAATGCTTTTTTTACTCTGTTGATGTAAGCAAGCAATTCTTCTTCGCTAAGCTCTCCACGCATCAAAGTTTCATTACCTACAACTGCAATATCTACAAAACCAGACTCTCCAAGCTCTATGAGTGCTTTGATCTCTTTTTCGTTTTGAGTTTTATCATCTCCAATCCAAGCACCAACCATGGTCTTAAGCTCTTTTTGTTGAGCCACTTTTGGAATGAGCTCATTTCCATCAGTACAAGAGAAAGAACGCACCCATTGAGTATAAGGCGCTATGACTTCCATACGTTTAGTAATTTGAGATTCAGATAATTGATCTCCTATATTTTGTCCTTCTAAATACGGACTAAAACACAAGCCGTGCAGGCCATTATTTAATGTTTTCGAAAACAAGGCTTTAATTTCTGCATCAGTTTTTGATGAAAAATCAGTATCCGAAGAGTTATCTATTTTTAAATCTGAGCTTAACAAAGACGCAAGTTTGTCCGTTTGGTAATAGAAATTTGAATGTTGTGTAGACTTGTTGCGCCTATCGAGTTCTGCTCTTACCTTTCCAGCACTTTCTTCAGTGACGCTATATCCTCGCATTACAAACATAGCAATTACGGTTCCTAAGATAGGAATTCCAGAAAACGATAATCGTAGTCCATCAACAGCTCCTTCGGGTTGAACAGAAACTCCTGAATCGAAACCTACTGAACTCATAATTACCCCACTTAGTCCTCCTGCAATTGCAAAACCAAACTTAACCATCCACCAATATATTGCTCCAAAAGTACCTTCTCTTCTCAAGCCTGTATTAAGCTCATCTAAATCAATGACATCGGCGGTCATTGACATCATCAATACAAACAAACTTCCTATTCCAAAAGAGAAAAATGGAAGTGCAAAAATAAACATGTAGGGTTTTCCTGGAATAAATAAGAACCAAAGCATTAAATATCCTAAAACAGATATACCTTGAGAGATCAAAAAGGCTTTCTTTTTACCCATTTTTTTTGACATTCTAGTGACAATAGGAATGACCAAAAAGGTAGTTCCAAGAGCTCCTAAGCAACCAAAAAGTGTTGGCCATATTCCTGCTGCTCCAGCATCTCCTTCGAATAGATGGTACACAATAATGAAGAATGAAAAAGAGGCTATCGTCATAAATGCATTGTACACTAAAAAAGTAGCGATACATAGTTTTCTGAATGGTTTCATTTTAAATGCACTTGAGAAACCTGAACCTATGACTTTCAAGCTATTTCCAATATTTTTTAAATTGAGTGGCGAATAGTCTTCCTCTAATGTTGATTTACTTTTGATAAATAAACCTGGAACAATAGCACATACAGTAAATATTAGCCCAACCCAAACAGCAAGTGAACGTGTAGCAACTTCTGCTGATTCAAACCAAGAAGGATCATACATAATGACCCAAAACCAAGGCGCAATCACCCATGCCCATTGACCAATCCATTGTGCAGTTGCCATGATGCTTGTTCGTTCGTGAAAATCATTACTCATTTCATATCCCATTGCAACGTAAGGCACACTAAAAATGGTAAGGCCTAAATAGAATACAAAAGACCAAATCATGAAATACGTGAAATTATAGTCTACTCCACTTTCTCTAAAGAGTTGCCACATGATGATAAATGCTGCTCCCATAATAAGGCCTCCTAGAATCACATATTGTCTACGACGCCCCCATCGTGATTTTGTGTTATCTGAAATAAAGCCCATTATAGGATCTGTAAAACAATCAAATATTCGAGGAAAAAAATAAATAACACCCCACATCCACCCTGGAAAACCTAAGTCTTGAACCAAAACAACCATAAATATCCCTAAAGCAGCTGGAAACATTTGATTAGCAAGCATACCTATACCAAAGGCTACTTTTTGGCCGAATGGTACTTTTTCTAAATTTATAGACATTGTGAATTGGTTTTTAGTTTGTGTGTGTTAGTTTGTGTATTATTTTGGTACTACTATAGTTTGAATTGCTTGGGGTTGTATGGTTATTAATTTTGAAGTTTCCCCTAAGGAAAGCTCAAAGGTTTTTAATTCTATCCCTTCATTAAAAACGACTACTGCGATAGATCCATCTGGGTTTTGTGCAGCTGTAACTTGTAAGTCTGCATCCGATTTATCTAAACCAATCACTTTTGCTCCTGGTCGGATGTATTTACTAAAATGTGCCATCGTGTAGTAGAGTGGCGTAAAGTATACTTCATCGTTGTCTGGATCGACAATTACTGGTGCTACACACCAGTTTTTAAA
>Ga0209771_1000182_pt1 | contig 40118 bp, 55 predicted proteins | sample SaaInl59LU_5_DNA_FD_184639 | JGI IMG/M metagenome (GOLD analysis project Ga0209771, IMG submission 184639) | Marine microbial communities from expanding oxygen minimum zones in the Saanich Inlet - ESP_59LU_5_DNA (SPAdes) (version 2) | ecosystem: Environmental > Aquatic > Marine > Intertidal zone... | reverse complement strand
CACGACCTTGTTGTTCACGACCTTGTTGTTCACGACCTTGTTGTTCACGACCTTGTTGTTCACGACCTTGTTGTTCACGACCTTGTTGTTCACGACCTTTTTGTTCGGACCCCCAAAAAATCCCCCAAAGAAACCTGGCTTTTTCCTGGGTTGATTCACGACCTTTTTGTTCGGACCCCCAAAGAAACCCGACCTTTTCATGGGTTGATTCACGAACCCGTTGTTCGGACCCCCAAAGAAACCTGGCTTTTTCCTGGGTTGATTCACGAACCCGTTGTTCGGACCCCCAAAGAAACCCGACCTTTTCATGGGTTGATTCACGAACCTGTTGTTCGGGCCCCCAAAGAAACCCGACCCTTTCATGGGTTGATTAAATCTGATCGGTGTCGATTGAAATGTAGAACTGGGAGTATTTTTTCTTCTAATCGCAAACCCGGAATTTGGTCCCTTCGGGAATATACCGTTTTGGGGTATGTTGAGTCTGGAACGACTGGGTTGAACATTCATCGGTTGATTAAATCCACCAGTTCCGGTGTTCACCGCGTTTCCGGTGTTCACCACGTTTCCAGTGTTCACCGCGTTTCCAGTGTTCACCGCGTTTCCAATGTTCACCGCGTTTCCAGTGTTCACCGCGTTTCCGGTGTTCACCGCGTTTCCGGTGTTCACCGCGTTTCCAGTGTTCGCCGCATTCACGATCGTATCATTATACTCTACTTTCGAAAACTTCTTCTTATTCGCAAGTTTGATCGGTTCATGAATCTTCTTAAATCTCAATCTACTGTCGATAGCGTCCAATAGCTGACTCTTTGTCTTCCCTTCGATTTGTTTGATTCCAACCTTTCGTGCAAGTCTTTTGAGCTCCACTCGTGTCGTAGACGACTTGAACAAAATTTCATAATCCCGTGAATCTAGGGGTGACATTTTATCAATCATGTATGTTCTGTCTGAACTCATAATAAGTGGGGGTAAAGGCAAATTACCCCCAAGAATGTCATTGTACACTTGACAAATTTCATCCTTTGTAAGCCTAATGGTTTGCCCTGTGTTCAACTTAATGAGCTTTCTCAGGGTTTCTATGTCCGCGTCGGGATCGCACGCGTCTATCATTTATATTAGACTGACAAAAAAAGTATTATCGTGTTAGATATCCAATGTTGTACAGTTTGATTTTGCTCTCATATGTCATACTAAAGTCAAAAACATTTGTGTCTCCTACGTTAATTTCTATGTAATTAGCTGGTAGTATATACTCGTCTCGTTTTCGTATCGAAGAATAAACGATAGATTCTATAAATTTAATCGGATTATCTATATTTTCACGGTACACTGTATCCATTTTAATTTTAATACATGTAATTTCATGTGGTTTTTTGTCTAAAAATGGTACAATCGGGTACTGCTCACCAGTTCCACCGTCTATGTATGTTTTTCCCTTATATTTACCACATGCAAAAATGAATGGTACAGCCATGCTCATACATACAGCATCTATCACCTTCATGTCGGGGTGACTCGCCTTTGAAAAATATTCAGTCTGTGATGAGTTCAAACAAAAGGCGGATATATGAATATTCGTTTCCAAATCACTAAATGTTGGATCACAGCCACATATTTCAACTATCTTATCACGTATGGGATCCATATCAACAAAACCAAATTTGTTAAAAAATGACCCAATACGGATTTTAACAAAGTTGAGGATATCGAGAGATAGAGATATGTTTAAAATTTCATCGACCGAGATCCCCAATGCTAAAAACAAAGCAAGAATTGCACCCGCGGATGACCCCGATATTTCACGGACATCCACGAGTTTAGATTCCATAGCCTTCAGGGAACCGATCAGGGAATAAATTCCCATAGATGCAGGCCCTAAGACAAGATACTTCATCTCTTACTTAATAGAATTGAGGAAATTGGCGACGCAAAAGCGCGAATACGACCGCGAACACGATCGAATGGGTCACGACGGATTCTATACTAGTCTGCCCAGACTGGAAAATACCACCAGAACCTGGGGGGATACTGAGAAGTAAACCCGGACTGAGCGCGATGAACATCGCGGTAGTGACCAAGAGATCAGTCTTCGTCAACACAAGACCCATGATCCTGGCGACGAGGCTATAGACGATGAAGAACACGAGTGCATGGAAAAACACAGCCATTTGACTGGTCTGACGGTTCATAAACTTCACGTTCGTACCGGTCGTGGTCACAAGTACACCGGGACTTAACGCAAGAAATAAAGCAGCTGGGACGGCTACTTTCTGAGAAGTGATATCAGGGAGCATTTAACATAACGTGATATTATTATTTATAATGTATGGTATCATGAACTGAAAAAAATGACCAACTGATGCACCGCGCATCATCTCTTCGTGGAGATGATTATCGTGAATTACTCGACGAATTTGTGTCCAGATGGACAGTAACAAGTCGTGGTGTTCGGAATACATCATTTCAACGTATGGATCGTGTTCGGTGTAACAAAAATCGACAAAATCTACAAACTCACATGTATGTTCAATACCCGCGTCATACAGTAGTGTCCTGATGATTCCCCACATCATATTGAGTTCATCCGAGTATTCGACTTCCCAATCTTCGATGGTATGAAGACCACTGTCAGCAAATTCGTCATCGTCACTGATGTCAGCATCAAACCCAATAGTCGCTTCGTCGACGTACTGACTCCAGACCATGGTGCATTTACTTATTATCTTTCTCGGGCTTATCTTTTATACCTGTTAGTGAGATTGAAGTCGACTCTTTTACTTTAAGACCATCCTTAATCGCATTGAGAGCTCCTTCGACTTTCGTTTCGTCGCCACCAAAAAATGTTGAGAGGCCATCCTTGACTGCATCTTTGGTCATACCCGACTTACGTACGGACTTACGTATACTAATTTTACCTTTCCTGAGGTTAATGGTATCAATACCCTGGGAAACCATATGCTTCTTTACGTTCTCCTTGAGACGCTTTTCTTCCTGGTTTAGGATTTTGATATCAGATTTCGCTTCAGACAATTGTTTGGTGAGTTCCACGAGTTTAGAGACACTCTCGGAGAGTTCGTTGGAAACAGAAGTCATTATATTAGATAACTAATGTATATTCTTTAAGCGCACAAACCACGTTGCATCGTATCGGGCACAATGGTGGAGTTGTTCCACACGAAAGGGTCTTTGGGGTTAGGGGGGTCCGCACGAATCTGCTGGTTCGCGTTACGGAGAGCACCACCGACTGTCTCGGGGAAACCGATCTGCGCACGGGGCTCGAGGAAATTCTGACCCGCGAGGATGTCCTCTGGGGCAAACTGTCCGAAATCTTCCGCGGAGGCAACCTCACGGGGGAGTAGCGACGAGGCGAGACCAGTACCCTTGTTCATACCACCATTGACGGTATCGGCACCAGCTTCTGGGGCGGGACCGGCCGCGGGTCCAGTCGCTAGGGCAGCATACTCACGTTCATGGATGGAATATTCAGACTTCTTGTTTAGAGTGAAAAGCACGAAGATCAACGCGGCGACGGCCATTATCATCATCAGGTTTCGGGTGCGAACCTTCATTATCTTTTATATATGTACAACAATTTTTTTATTCCTCATCCTCATCAACAAAGGCATATTCGTCTGGGTAAGTATCCTCATCTGGATCCGATTCGGGGGTGGGAACTGGGGCATCCCGAATTTTCACCTGGACAACATTCCATGTCGGACCGAAAGCCTTCTTGGCGAACCAAAGACCGGCAAATTCGAGAATCACGTCACAAGTATCCCCTGTCTGAAGAATATCAGATCCCTGGGAAACCTGTTCAGAGTTAAAAATCTTGGTAACCGCGATACGGTCGCCTGTGATTTGCCCGTTAACTAAACCAGAGGTATATGCACCATGGATCACTTTCTCGGATAGACTCTTACCGAACCAGTCAACACAGTTCTCTTGAGCGGCGGTTAGGTTCTGAGTATCGACCGCCTCAATCTTCTGGGTGTTTGTATCTGTGAGGAGATCGAAAACAATTTCATCAGAAACGTCGGTGACCGAAACCTTATTGAGCTGAACGAAACACTTGCGTTTGTTGTCGTTGAGTGCTTTCACAAAATAGAGACCATCTTCACCTTTGACGGGGGTGTTGTAAATCATTTATGTATATGTAAGGAATCATTTCTTTAAACCTACAAATGGTATAGCAGCTGACTTATTTAACACTTTCTTGGGGATCTTTATGTTTCTCCTGGGATTGAAACCATAAAGTGTTTTGTTGATGGGTACATTATCAGGAAGTTTCATTGATTCAATTGGTCTTAAATTGACCTCATTCTTCACGTAGGCGAGGCTATTATTCTTGACCCATTCGAATTTCTTTAGATTGAAACGTTGATTACCGTTTGATCGATTATATCCCGGCACATTTACATTTTTCACAATTGTTTTCATGCCGTGAACGAATTGTTTAGACAGTCGATCCTTCATGGGTGTGGTTGTAAACTTTGTGTATTTATACGGATCGACATTCGATGCGTTTTTCATCGACACCCTCCCGTTATTAATTTTAGTTACGGTCCCAGTCTTTGCAATCTTAGCACGAACCCTCTTAAACATCCCGTCGATGGTTTCCGTCGATTTAATCCGTTTATCGAATAATCGTGTAAGTTTCAATAGTCGCATGCGATCTTTCTCCTTCTTCTCCGGCCTGAGTTTGAGCTTGTTCATCAAGTAAATGTCTTCGATTAAAAATTCTTTACTCGCGATGAATAGTTTATTGTTCACCACCAACTTACTGGTACTTTTATTACGATACGTGATACCTCGACGTCTCGTGAATGCGACTTCATGCCCAAATTCACCGGGGCGCATAAACGGAATATCTAAAATACCACCCATGGTCGAATCCACAATTTTACCAAATTCGGGTGAAAAGTAACGGATATTCAAGTCGAGTGCGAATAATTCGACATCTATGAAAATATCACCCTTTGAAGGCTTTTGACCATCTTTAGTCTTTTTCTTCTTAATTAACGTATAACGTCGTGTGACAAATGGACCGGACTTCTTAAATCCGATTCCCAAAAATTTGAACAGTTTGGAATGCTTCTTTTGCATGGATAGGATTCTATTTTTGACGCGAATGTTCAATTTTTTAGCTATTTCACCGAGTTTATCCCAAAGAAGAAGTTTAATCGCTTGGAGTTTTCCGAAGAATTTGGTGTTTACGGGAATTCGCGGTAAAAATTTTGCGTCTATATCACTTGTGACGATACGTTCCTTATAATCCACGTATAAGTTGAACGCTTCACCCCCACTGACGATGAGATCACCCATGGATTTCATGGCTTCTGTAAGTTCACCAGTGGTTTCCAGTATGATATCACGAATGGAATCTGTCACAAATACATACATCATCTTCTCGAAAGATTTCGTTCCGAATTTTGTGCGTACACGTGTTCTAAATTTATTTAAGTCACGGGCCTCATTTCGTTCATAATACTTTTTCAATTTATCATCATTGAAAAATAAATTTTCGTTGATGTATCGATTGATGACCGACTCTGGGTAAATTTCAATATCCATTATAATATTGTGATATATTAAAATGGTCTGTGACGTCATAGATGAATGTAGATGTTACGCGTATGATTATGAACGCGACCCGAGACAGAAGCAAATTTGCGCTGTGCGACGGGGACGATATATTTCCCCATGCCCACCGGGATGCTGTGCAGGGGGGTGTCCTGGACAAACCGAGGGTACGGAACCCAGGGAACCGTTCAGGATTGTTAAACGACATTTCAAGGATGGTGAAAACGATCACGTGTCATTCGCCGATAAAATAAGGAAAATGAATTTCGATCGTTTGAATAGGAATGAAATATACCTGGTTATTTTCGTGATATTAATTACGTCTTTTGGTTTGATGATATATCTTACTTAAAGATTACATTCATAAGATAGATATAATGTCCCTCGAAACCATTCAAACTGAACTTATCGCGCTCTCCAAGGATGTCAAGGCCCTGACCAAGCTTGTTCGTAAGATCAAGAACACCCAGGAGGATCCTGATGGTGAGAAGGCTAAGAAGCGGGCTGAAAACAACGGCTTCAACCGTAAGCAGGAAATCAGCCCTAAGTTGCGCGAATTCATCGGACTTCCTGAAGGCGAGCTCATCTCTCGCTCCGAGGTGACCAAGTTCATTAATAAGTACATCACGGACAACGGTCTCAAGCACCCTGAGAACGGTCGCCAGCTCATCTTGGACGATAAGCTTCGCGCTCTTCTCGACCCCCCCGCTGACATCCAGGTGACGTATCTCAACCTCCAGAAGTACCTGTCTCCCCATTACATTAAGAAGGTGGCTTAAAAAATAAATACATACTAAACATAACAACATGGTGAACTTTCTCACGAAGGAGGTCACCGAACAACTTGTTGGTACAAAGATCAAAAATCTTGATTTGTACCAAAAGGCTTTTACACATAAATCCGCCCTCAAAGAATATGAACAATTTACAGAGTCATTTGAAACCCTGGAATTTATTGGTGATTCTGTATTAGGGTTTGTTATTACTAAGTTTTTGTTTGATCGTTTTGAAAGTAAACAAGAAGGTTTCCTCACGAAAGCTCGTACCAAGCTCGTTCGTGGTGAAACACTAGCCGGAATTGCCAAACATTTAGGTTTGGAAAGATATGTCATCATGGACGAGAAAGGACTTCGAAATAACTGGAATACTAATCCTAAAATCCTTGAAGATGTTTTCGAGGCCCTCATCGGTGCCATTTACATGGATTTGGGACTCTTGCATGCGAAAGAGTTTGTACTCCGAATATATACGGATGAAAGAATTGTGAACCTAAATTCGATCATGGTTGATGACAATTTTAAGGACCACTTAATGCGATACTGTCAGACGGGTAATATGCCTCTTCCAGAATATCGCGTCGCTGGTCATAACGAGGGTATTTTTTACATTGACGTCTATATCAATAATTGTTTCATGAGTAGAGGGTGTGCGAAAAGTAAAAAACAAGCTGAGCAGATTGCAGCTCGAGTCTTTTTTGAACAACTTAAAAAATACAACACTGGTTCTATTAATGCACCCCAACGTTAAAGCTGCGTTAGCGAGGGAATATGCCGCTCAGAAAAGTGATGAATGGCTCGCACTTCGTGGCAATATGCTCACGGCGAGTGATGCGGCTTCGGCGATCGGAGTGAATAAATATGAAACACCCGAAGGTCTCTTGTTGAAAAAGTGTGGATTGGGTGAGAAATTCACTGGCAATGCTGCCACGAAGCATGGTGAATTATATGAAGATGAGGCTAGAATACTTTATGAACAGCGACACGGTGAGGTTGTTCACGAACTTGGATTATGTCCTCATCCCATCCACTCGTGGCTTGGTGGAAGTCCAGATGGCGTTACGGAATCGGGTAAGTTGGTCGAGATCAAATGTCCACCGATGCGACAAATCATTCCGGGTGAAGTACCAGTTCATTACATGCCACAATTACAGCTCTGTATGGAAATACTCGATCTAGAAGAAGCCGACTTCATTCAATATAAACCCGCAATCACAAACTGGCCGAAACCCGAAGAGTTTGACGTTGTGAATGTTAAGAGGGATCGTGAATGGTGGAATACGAATTTCCCGATCATGAAAGAATTTTGGGAAAAGGTTCTCTATTTTAGAGAACATCTGGATGAACTTCCTCAACCTAAGTTGAAGAAACCTCGCAAGAAAAAAGAACCAGAACCAGTTCTCTGTGAGATCGAACCTCTCCCCGACGAAGATCCATACGATGACTATTGAAGAGCAATACACTTTGGCTAAAGACACCCTCAACGGGCGTCTTTTTGCACCCTACCAGCGTGAAGGTGTCCTCTGGATGCTTACGATGGAAGGACAGAAATCGGGACCCAAAGGTGGGTTCTTATGTGACGAAATGGGTCTCGGTAAGACCGTACAACTCGTGGCAACCATGCTTGGTAACCCGAAGCCTCGTACCCTAATCATCTTACCCAAATCTATTATCACTCAATGGGCAGAAGAAATTGCGCGATTCGCTCCGAACTTGACGATCAATATCTTTGATGGTCTAGAAAGGAGAATCAAAGAAGCTGATGTGACACTGGCACCGTACACCCTTCTTACGGTAAAAGGTGGTGGACCCGATGCGAAAACACCTCTTCATATGGTACAATGGGATCGAGTCATCTTGGATGAAGCCCATGAGATTCGCAATAAGAAGTCCAAACTTTTCAAGAGTGTGTGTCGTCTTCATACCCGGATCAGGTGGATCGTGACTGGTACGCCAGTGTTCAACTCCATGGAGGACTTTGTGTCACTCTCAACTTTTTTGGGTCTGTCTAAAATTGTTGTTCAGGGTATGACGAGCAAGATCAAGGATATCTACATTCTTCGACGCACCAAGGAAGACTTGGCCAAAATCAATGAGCGTTTGAGACTGCCTCCATGCTACTTTGAGAATGTCGAGATGGATATGTTTCCGGATGAGAAGCAATTGTACGAAGTCGTGTTTCTCGAGGCACAGGATACTATTCGCGAAGCGTTCAGACACGCCCAGTCCCTGAACGCCAAGAACATGATCATCTTGGAGTGTCTCCTTCGTGCGCGTCAGGCGATGATCTGGCCTCAGATGTACCTCGATGGTGTTGCGAAGCAGAATGAGACACAAGCGGAACAGTGGGTGGGTCGCTCTAACAAGATGGAGACCCTTTTCCGTATGATTGATGGTCATCCAGATGAAAAGACCCTCATCTTCTGTCAGTTCAGGGGTGAGATGAATTACATCCAGGAGAATCTCAAGCGACCCGTCTACAGAATCGATGGATCGGTACCCAAAGATGAGCGTGTCAAACAAATCGAGGGATTCAAGAAGGCTGCACCGGGTGCAATCTTCATCATTCAAATTAAGAGTGGTGGCCAAGGTCTCAACCTCCAAGAGGCGACTCGTGTCTATATTACAGCACCCTCGTGGAATCCCGCGACTGAACTTCAGGCTATCGGTCGGAGTCATCGCACCGGGCAGACCAAAGCGGTCTATGTCAAAAAATTGGTCTACAAGGAGTGTTCGCGTTTTGTGAGCGTCGAGGAAGAGATGATGGCTCTCCAAGGTCATAAATCGATCGTGTGTTCGAAGGTTCTCAACGATGAGAGAATCGAGAAACAAATCCCCGTGAACAGGACATCAGACAAAATTTCAATCTTGGACATCAAGAAAATTTTCAAAGCATAGAGTAAATATGATTGGTTCCCGCGCTGAAGTTTTCCACGGTAACGCTGACCGGACTGCTGGTGGTCTCACCAAGAAAGATCTCGTGAGGGATAAGAAGGATGGTCGCATCAAGAGCAAGGCGGCGCGTGATGCTGCCAAGAAGCGCATGAAGAAGGAAGGTAAGAAGGCGATGGTGAAGGTGTTCAAGCCCTCTAAAGATGGCTTTAAGTTGCAACCCAGGGAAGGTACCAAAGGGTACGACAAACTCATCGCCAAGATGGCCTAAAAATATGTGTTTATACTATAACGATGACTCTCGCAAAATGGAGAGATTCTGTCCTCGTCGCTAAGATCAAGTTAGGTATGGACCCAAATAAATTTACCAGGGTTGAGGGTAAACTTCTTAAGGAGGCTCAGGCTGTGTACCATATTATGATGGCTAAGAAGAGTGGAACTAAAAATAAAAAATGATGACATATGATAAAATATGGCGTCCGCATTTGCTAAAATGGCAATGAAAAGGGGTGGTAAAATGGCCATGAAAAGGGGTGCTAAATTCGCAAAGAGACAAGGTAAGTCTATGATGAGAGATATGAAAAGAGATGCAGAGGCTGAATTCAAACGTATGAAGGCTCAGGGTCGTGGTCAGATGCAGCAGATGGCTGCCCAGTCGCGAGCAGCTGCGATGCAACAGGCTCAAGCCGCTCAAGCGGCTGCGATGCAACAGGCTCAAGCCGCTCGAGCAGCTGCCCAGGGTCGTATGCCTATGAATGCGATCTCTTTCGGAACCACGAATCTGAATCAAGCTCAGAGAATGGTTGCGAACAGGATGGGTGCGATGGCTATAGGTAGACAGGGTGGAAACCCTGTGATGGTTGGACCACAAGGTGGTAGTTTCAGATTAAATCCCATGGGTCAACGTATGCCCATGTTACCAGGTGGTTATTAAACAATAAACTGGAATCCCTTTAAATTTTGTGGTTCATAGACCATAAGTTGATGAAGTTTCCATGTACACCCAAACTTTCTATTCAAGAAATACACACTATTCAGTTCAGCGATTGCGTGTCCCGAATTTCTTGCATAGAGACCATTCGAAACTTCCGTTTTAATTGGATTCTTGTTTGCATCATATACACTCGCTTTGATGAGATTCGTGTGATCGACGTCAACCTTTATACGGAATTTTGGTTCGCGGTCATTAGACTCTTTCACGTTGGAATTAAACATCGGTAAGAGTTCATCCCTTGTCATCTCTCGGCCAAAAATATCCTGACTCTGTTCAACTACGGCATTGATAATTTTATCTTCAATAGCTCGTATAGAACTGTAAAACTTTTTAATATAACTCCCATCTTCATCGTACCCTTTCATTGCAAAATCGATGTTGTACTTCGTGGCTCCAATTTCTGGGGTAAATCCAGATACACCGAATGGCATATATAACCGTGGGAATTGAATTCGAACAGGAGTTCCGGCCTTTGTAGATAATACGATCTTCTTGTTATTGAATTTGGAAATTTCGAGATCGTCGAGAGCCTCGTTGACTTTAGCCATGCTGTACTGATATACTAAGTATCCTAAACTTTAAGCAGAGCAGGCCACGCAATCGGGCTCTAAACTGAATTGGATTGGTCGAGCCTTCGCTTTGGATCTAAGGTAGTACATACCCGTTTTGAGACCCGCCTTCCACGCGTACATGTGCATCGAGGACAACTTGGACATCGTTGGACTTTCCATGAAAAGGTTCATAGATTGGGACTGGTCGATGAACCGCCCTCGATCCGCGGCCATGTCAATGATACACTTCTGACTAATTTCCCATACAGTTTTATATAATTTCTTGATATCATCCGGAATGTCCACGATATTCTGAATAGACCCACCAGCCTTGACCATGAGATTCTTCATCTCTTTCGACCAAAGTCCTCGTTTTTTCAAGTCATTTACGAGATGGTTGTTCACTACGACAAATTCACCCGCGAGTGTGCGCCGAAGATATATGTTTGTCGTATACGGCTCGAAGCACTCATTATTTCCCAAGATTTGGGCGGTGGAGGCTGTAGGCATAGGTGCCACGAGTAGACTATTACGGACACCCCTAGTCTTGACACGCTCACGCATCGCATCCCAGTCATATCGCCCACTAAACTTGGTCTCACCCTCCCACATATCGGGTTGGAGAATTCCCTTGGATGCCGGTGATCCTTCGAAACTCTCGTAAGAACCTTCCGTCTCAGCCAATTCAGAAGACGCCTCGAGTGCTGCGTGGTATATAGTCTCAAAAATATGAGCGTTCATGAGACGGGATTCTTCGCAATCGAATGGAAGACCACATAGGATGAAGACGTCCGCGAGACCCTGCACACCGAGACCAATGGGTCGGTGTTTCGTATTCGAGCGCCTCGCCGTCTCGACGGGGTAAAAGTTCCTATCGATGACCCGATTCAGATTTTTCGTGACAGTCTTTGTGACTTCATGAAGTTTGTCGTAATCGAACGTCTTCGTCTCCTTGTTGACATACTTGGGGAGAGCAATGGATGCGAGGTTACATACAGAAGTCTCATCCTCGTCGGTGTACTCAATAATCTCGGTACATAAGTTTGAACTCTTAATAACACCCAAATTCTTTTGGTTCGACTTGGCGTTGCATGCATCTTTGTAGAGCATGTATGGTGTACCAGTCTCCGTTTGAGACTTGAGAATTGCCTTCCATACATCAGCGGCGGGAACTGTGGAAGTGGCGAGACCGTCCTCTTCGTACTTGGTATACAGCGCCTCAAACTCCTCACCGTATAGATCCGACAGACCCTTGGCTGTGTCGGGACAAAATAGAGACCATTTACCACCTTCTTCGACCCTCTTCATGAAGAGATCGGGAATCCACATGGCTGAGAAGAGATCACGACACCTGGCTTCTTCGTCTCCCTGATTGAGACGCAATTCTAGGAAATCCATGATATCTGTATGCCACGGCTCGAGGTAAACCGCGATAGACCCCTTGCGACGACCCGCCTGATTCACATACCGAGCTGTGGCGTTGAACACACGAAGCATGGGAATGATTCCATCCGATTGCCCATTAGTACCCCTAATTTTTGATTTGTTACCGCGAATGTTATGGATATGCATACCAATACCACCCGCCCATTTACTAATCTGAGCACATTCAGTGAGGGTTCCGTAAATACCATCGATGGAATCTTCCTTGCCGGCGATGAGAAAACACGAGGACATCTGAGGTCGGGGTGTTCCGGCATTGAATAGGGTTGGTGTAGCATGAATGAAAAGGCCGCGAGACATCTTATCATACGTGTCGAGTACAGAGACGACATCCTTTCCGTGAATACCGATTGAAACGCGCATGAACATATATTGCGGTGTCTCGATGAGTTTTCCATCGACGCGTTGGAGGTAGCTCTTTTCGAGTGTTTTAAGACCGAAGTATCCAAAATCAAAATCCCGATCCATATCGATACCAATCTTCACTTGTTGCGCAACTTCTACGACTTCATCCGTGACGACACCGGCCTTATGAAGCTTTCGCATTGCGAGATGGAAGTTATTTGGGCACACCTTTTGAATATTACTCGCGATGATGCGTGTAGCGAGTATTTCATAATCGGGATCGGATGTGATCATTCCAATACAGGTCTCAGCGGAGAGAATATCAATCTCCTGGGTAGTGATATTGTCATAGAGTGATGAAAAAACCTGTTGCGCAACTTTGGAAGAGTCACATTTCTCGGAGAGACCATATGTTAAATTCTTGATCCTATTGGTGACATTGTCGAATTTCATATCCTCAATACGACCTGAGCGTTTAATGACCCTCATATATCTAAAGTTCTAATTTTATTTTTAACTTATTTTTTGCACTCGAGATCCTTGCTCCTCACGGAAACTGTTCCGAATGTCTCGAACTTGCGGTTGGGTTGAAGAAGGTAAGTGTTCACGAAGAAGGGACCATCTTCACCAGCCTTGGCCACTGGAGCATAAGAACCCACGAAGCAGCTTGGGGGTTCACAGGGAATTTCGTCAACATGATTGGGCTTGGAGGTAAATACCTCATCAAAGTCTGCGAAGTTTAACATTTAGTATTTACGGATAGTTTTTTTTCGGTGGTTATATTAAAATGCGTGATAGCATCCACCTAAATTCTATGAAACAGTGTGAGACCCCACTGAATACCCTGTTCTTTTCTGAATTCAATTTGAATTTGCTCCAGCGTGGAATTCGTCAGGCCTTCAAGAATAAGACTGGCATTGCCATCGATTATCAGAACCGAGATGACCTGTACAGTATAATGCGCGTCGTGTTTATCAACAATTCCGGTGATCATCATTCGCAAATTAACCAACAGGTCAAGTTCATGAACAACCGGGTGATTGAGATCGCTCTGGGGCAGATTCAGACTGGCGTTTCCCAGTATATTTCATACGCACGTGATATAAACACAACGCGTACACTCATTGATCAACCCATCAACACGAGTACCACCGGAAATAAGATCCCCTTCAACAAAAAGATTGGAATTAATTAAAGATTGCACACCATATGAAACTAAGTTGTAAATGAGTCTAAATTACTATAAGTTGGAAACAGAGAAGGTATGTAAATCCAAGGGGTGGGATAGAGCCGCCGTGGATACGGTATGGCTTCTATTAACAGAGGAGTTTGGTGAGCTCGCTTCAGCAATTCGTCAATATAAAAAAACATTCAAAAAGACCAACCTTAAGAAGGAGAGGGGTACTGATGTTATGATGGAAATGGGGGATGTGTTCAGTTACCTCTTTCAACTTGCACATATGTTGAATGTTGATTTAGATCAGATGTGGGAAGAGCACAGATATAAAATGCGTAACAAGAATTATAATCTGAAGTAATACTAATTATGAGTTCGTTCATGTTAGACGACGGTGATGCCATTGATGATGTCAACCCATTTGTCTCACGCGACTTCTCCCTTCCAGGAGGTGTGAGACAAACGGGTGATTTTGCCGATTTTACGGAAATTCGTCCAGGTGAGGCTTTGTACGATGACAAAAAAAGTGTGTATTGTGGCTATGGTTTATGTGAGGACCAAGTGACACCATTGATCATTCCTAGGGATGTTCACCCAAAGAGAAACATAGATACGGGTTATACATGCGAAAAGAAGAATTCTACCCCCGGAGAAAAGCCTATCGTTGTCGGTGTGGCGAAAAAGCCTCGGTTTTTAGGGATTACTCTGATCATTTTACTGATCATTCTCCTGCTTCTATTTTTTGCAGTACGCTGAAGAAGTATTCGAGACGGTCATTCTTTACACATGACTGTATAACCTTTGGAACTTCCTTCTTACAAAATCGAGTGATAAAGTCCCTTTGCCATTCACTATTCATATTCACAAAGGGTGGTTGAAACGTGGGATCCAAAATCTTAGTCGCATGCGCAATACGAACATATACAGTATCAGATTGCTCATATGACATTATATTCTCGAGGTATAATTCCGCCAGTCGCTGCCTCACTTCGAGTGTTTTTTTGACCATCGTATCTAAAAACTTGTAATACTGAATCGAGCGCTTACTCGATTGAAGAAGCGTCCAGTCGGCGAGGGGAGTCGTGTTGATGTAATCGGTATACGTCTGGTATCCATGTTTACGTGTGTAGCGCTCATAAACGATCTCGACGTAAGAGAGGTTAGAATCCACATCGTGGATGTATTTAGCAGACGATAAAAATGAAGTCATGTAAACTTAAAGCGGTCCTTTTCTCTAAGTAGAAAACCTAAGTGAAACACTTCATGTATGAAAACTATGACTTAAATGTATTCCTCGATCGCAAACAACTCCTTCTCCTACCTCCTAACACTCGATGAGTTTAGGAAGGGCTTACCGGATGAGACTCGACCTTCTTGGATAAAAATTACAACGATCACGATGATCTCCAACTTTATTCATGATATTGATATAAAAAAACTGCGCAGCGTGTTTGAAGAAGTGGGGTCTTACAAGATGCGACGTGAAGGAACGAATACCGATGGATTCGAGTGGAAACTGAAGCCCACGACCTTTTACAATCAGGTCACGCTCACCTACCATGACACATACAGTACCAAATCTGTCAAGGTTTTTCCTAATGGGAGTGTTCAGGTTGCGGGATGCTGTGATCTATTTGATTGTAAACGTATCATCACTCAACTGACCCACATTTTCAAGATTTTTCTGAACATGGAAAACGACATACCCGTCGATTCTTTTCGTGTCGTCATGATCAATTCAAATTTCAGTCTGAACTATAACGTCAATCTCATGAAAGTTGCCGACTGGTTTGAACAGAGTGATGATGTATTCAAAGTGTCATTCGAACCGGATAGGTACTCGGCAGTTAAAATCAAATTCAAACCTTCCCAGGATATGAAGGAGATTACGTGCAGTATTTTCAGCACAGGGAAGATCATCATTACCGGTGCTGAAACACTGAAGGAGATTGCTTTTGGATATAACATCGTCAACCAGCACATCAACGAGAATCCTGAAATTCGGGTTTCGCGCACAGTGGAAACGGATGTTTTTGATATTTTTTTGGGATACAGGTGTGATCCCTTTATCAAACTACTCAGAGAGAAGGGATTTAGTTCGTGGTTGAAAACGATCACCAACAGACAAATTAATTTCTAGATTTATAATAACAAAATGTCTCAGCGACTTGGTATGGCCGATGGCCGGTGTTTCACCTTGAACTCGTCAGCGCAACTACTTAACAACTATGTCATGAAGCAAAATAACATCTCCTTCGAAGACAACTACTCGTACCGCCAACTTCTCCAAAAGCAGGGTCCCCAGCTTCTTTCTCAGGTTCACGACCAACAAGGTAAGACGAACTGCAACGATTGCAACGTACCCCTTCTCAAGATGCCTGACATCTACTAACTGAGCGAAATCACGGAAAAAACTTTAAAACCTTCCTATAGAATGTCGACATGTTCTATATGTCTCGGTGAAGTCAGATCGACGAGGTCAAACCCGCCTATCCGATGTGGACATATATTTCATTCCCACTGTCTACAGGGATGGAAAAACCGAGGTAAGAATACGTGTCCCACTTGTAGAAAGGTATTTGATGCAACTCATTTTAAAATAACGGTCACGGTTCAAAACAATTACACATCTGCTGCGAACACTGTGTCCTTGAATGGAGAATCTATATTTGACGTACTCGATCTATTTGATATCAATTTTGATGTTGACAATCTGCCCGATCTAGAAAGCATTCTTACCGACCTTGGAGTGGGACTTACCGACTTTGATCCCAGTATTCTTGACGCAGAATGAACTACAATATTTCTCGTACTTTAGCCCAGGGTAATCCCTCGAAGCCTTACGCGGATCCTTGATCATCTTACCCTTCGCGTCAGTCAGAAGTGGTCCAGTAGCCCACCCACGTTTGTGACTGAAGACGTTCGCTTTAAAAATAATACGCTTTCCAACCTTGAATGTACCACCCCTCTTTATCCTAGATTCTGGTACCTTGAAGAATTTAGCGACAGAATTGATCGTATCACCGGGTTTGATTTTATACTCCACGACACCGTGTTGTTTATAAAAATGAAAATCACCTTGTCGAATGTAGTTCGTGGGTCGTCCAGGAGAAACGAACATCATGACCTTAAAGTAGCCCTTTTTACACTTCTCATCGGGTTTAGCCCTGTACACTTTCTTTGGGTTGTCTGAAACGACGCGTCCGGGGAGACCTGTGCAGTGTGTATAGTTATGATCACCATTCGACAGTCCAGAGCGATCACCCGGAACTGACTTTTGCATACGATATGATTCATAATCACCTACCGCATACGCATAACAGTTGTTGTTTCCAATACCCTTTGACGTTCCCCAGCGCCGGTTGGTAAATTTACTTTCAGACCCACTCAGGGGGAGGTCTTTCATCCTTAACCTAGGCACAGAAAAAATATTTACATACTATAAATGTTCAAGAAAATGCTAAAGGCTGAAACCAAGTCTGATCTGCTTGAAGAATTTCTTTACTTTCTTCTCAGCATCCTCATCATGACCTTCCTTATCCGTGTCGTCTGGAATAGGTCTCTCGTGAAGCATATCACCATCCTCAAGCCTATTAACACTCTCGTCGATGCTTTCATCTTGGCCATTTCTATTAACATGATCAAGAGTGTTTAAAGTTCCATATACCCAGTTGTCTGTTTACCATCTGGATGAACAATAGTGGGAAATCCATCTAAATCCCCGCAGTCATCCGAATCACAATCGACGAAGGTGAATTGTTTACCATTTTTCTTCATATACTCCAACTGTTTCCGAGTCCATCCACACCCCATGGTCCCGAAAATAGTCCACTTCTCATTCTCACTATATGTTGAAATCTTACGTGTGGTGAAGAGAATGTATAGATTTATGACTAAAAGAATTATAAACGCGATCATGTTTTTAATATAGGTAAACATTAAAATGTCTTCGACTATACTGTCTATGAGAAACAGGGATGTCACGCTCAAGTACACCAGGAAAATGCCGCGTGGTGAAGTTGAACGGATGAAATCGTTCGTCACTAAGAATGGTGAAAAACTCACCAAGACTCCAAAATTTAAGGTACTCTCTCAAGTTGATGAAGGTACGAAGCGGATCTTCAAGGTCGTGCTCTAATCACACCTGGGCGTTTTTTCGGTTTCGCTTTACCCATCTTTAGGATGACAACTGCACGGGCTTTAGCAGCCTCTTTGTTTACAGGTGTTTTTGGTTTAGAAACCTGAATTTTTGTGACGGATTTGGGTTTGGATAGAGGAATGGTAATCGATGTTTTCTCACCTGTAAAAAAAGGTTTGGAGAGAACCTCTTCGAAGCTAATGTCAACGGTCTTGTTACCTCTCAGTCTATAGTTCTTGACAACATTCGACCTACTCACAAGATATTTTAATGGTAACAGGTTTTCGATGAATGTCTTCACTACACGCTCCGTCCGTGTACGCGGTTGACGAACCATCTCGTGTACGGAGTTCAGGAAAAAGTGTAAATCATAATGTTTGTCCGACTTTCTCGAGATGCCGATGTTCTTGTAATTGTTCGCATTGATGAGAGGATTCTTAATTCGTGGGAAAACGGCAAATCCAAAATCGATGATGACAGCTTCAAAACCCGCGTTAGAAATGGTATGCCCCATGATTTTCATGTCCTTCACAGGAACTGGTCGAACGAGGATATTTCCAAGATGGAGATCATGATGACGGAATCCTGGATACTTCTTTTGGATACGGTAGAGGTTATAGATGACCTGTAACATGACGGATTTCATGGCAGATAGAGTGGGTTGCATGGCCACCCATTCCCTCATCTCCTTACCCTTCACATACTCTGAGTAGATGATATCCTTCTTATCACATGTCTTGTAGAGGTACATCTTGGGAACCCCGAAACCTTCCAACTTTTCCGCGATGGTAAATTCCATTTTTGGGTTCATCTCATCCAGGGCTTTTTTAAATCCAGCCAGTGGCAAATTGTTGGTCTTTTCACTCAATGAAGGAGTTCTAATTTCCTTGTAAACGATATACTTCTCACATCCATCGTCGACGCATCCACGATACACCTTACCATACTGACCCTCACCAATCTTCACAGCACCTTTGGTCATAGTTCCATTTTTCTTTTTCAACCAGAGATATGACGCAGGGGCACATGCTTTCTCACCCCTGAGGAGTTTCTTCACCTGAGCGTTCATTATTATATTCGTAAGAAGATTGTTTCGTCTTACGAATAGGGGGTGGGGGTGAGTCCACGGGACTTGGAAATTGGATTTTTACTGGTCATCGACTTCATCATCCTCTTCGACTTCGTCGTCAACTTCGTCGGTGGGTAGTTCAACGCCCTGAAAGGCGAAAGAAGGAAGCTTACTAGACTGCTCAAGAAGCGTCTGTTGGAGACGGATGGTTACACCGAATTTATTATCGATAAACCAAATGCTACTGAGATCTACGATGGCCATCACTTTCTGACCCTTTTCAATCGTATCGAGGGACACTTGTTCCCGCTGCATAGAATACGCTTCCGGGACGAAAGATCCATCGGGCTTGGTAGAAATCTTGAGCTTCATCGTCGAAGGATATTGTTCCTTACCCGGACGAACGATGGGCTTGTATAGCGCTTCACGTAGGACCGCGACGTTGAACTCTTTACCGAGCCACTCCTTGGAGTTTTGGGCGACCGTGTTTACGATCAGTTCGTCGAGTTCCTTGAGCTTGTCATGAATCTCCATCGCTTCCGTATTATCGGGGTCAAAAGACAGGTCAAGAGAATACGACGTGCGTCCAGTACTTTCGTCAGTAAACATACTCAGGCCGAAAGGTGAGCGCATGAAAGGGAGCTGAAGAAACATTTTTTTGTTGTCACCACCGTTGAGGTAGACGGTTTTACCGCCATTCTTGTTCTTACGGAGTTTAGAAAAGCCGATAGAGGCCGAGGAGAATTCAGAAGAGCGTTGGATAGTGAGGGACATTGTTGGTTGGTTATATATTTACTAGGCGGTATAACTTTAAGTCGATTTTTTTATTGACATATACCAAAAGTAACTATGGGTCTTTTTAAAGACTGTGGATGTGGATGTAACGGTAAGAAGCAGGAAGAGAAGTTTGTCATCTCTGTCATTTCGGGTTTGACCTTCTATGTCATCGCGAATCCAGAGACTTTTCGTCTCGTCAGGCGCATACTCGGATCGAGTATCGCGAGTCCCACCGGTTGTCCCACCACGATCGGTCTCCTCGTGCACATGCTCGTGTTCATACTCGTCGTATGGGGTATGATGAATATAAAAAAGGATGCACCCGTGAAAGCCAGTACGTGTGGGTGCGATCGTTCCAAAAAGAAAGGTGAGAAGAAGGTCGTACAGATGGTGGACGTACCCAACCCCGAACCCAACTTCGCGGAGCCTCAACTTACGATGGTCGACAGTGGATCTGTGTTAGAACCACTCGATCTTAACACAGAAGGATCTATCTTCTAATCAATCGTTTATCAATCATGTATATTAAATGCATTTCTTACATTTAATATAGCATCTGGTACGCAGATTATGTTATTTACTTTTTATTTTTGTCACCACTGGATGTTGACATAAAGGCGGCGATGCTAGACGACGAACAGCAGCAGATAATGAGGATTACTACAGCCCATATCATATACTTCTTTTGTTTATCATTCATAGGTGTCCCGGAAACGGGGTTGTACATATTGTACCCCCCTAAACCAGACATGGAACCGTACCCTGACATATTTTTACTATATAAACAGATTTTTTTTAAAAATCTTCGTCAAAACCGATCTCTTCTGTATCATCATCCATCTTGCCATAATCACCAACCCTCTTTTCGAAAAAGTTTGTCTTGCCGTCGAGGGAGATATTTTCCATGAAGTCGAAAGGGTTTTTCGAGTTCCAAATCGGGGGTTGACCAATTTGTTTGAGTAAGCGATCGGACACATACTCGATGTATTCGGACATCTTCACGGAGTTCATACCGATCAGGTTACATGGAAGTGCATCCAAGATGAAACCCTTTTCAATTTCGACAGCCTCTTTCACGATCGAATGAATAACTTCTGTCGATGGCTTGTTACGAAGAAGTTTGAAGAGTTCAACAGCAAACTCTTGATGAAGCCCTTCATCTCGAGAGATGAGCTCATTACTAAAACAGAGACCGGGCATGAGTCCTCTTTTCTTTAGCCAATAGATGGCACAAAAACTTCCAGAAAAGAAGATTCCCTCGACACAAGCGAACGCGAAGAGACGTTCAGCAAAAGTTTTGGACTTGGTATCGAACCATTTGAGAGCCCAGTTAGCCTTTTTCTCTATACAGGGTACAGTCTGAATAGCTTCGAAAAGCTGTTTCTTTTCCGCACCATCTTTGATGTATTTGTCAATCAATTTGGAGTAGGTCTCGCCGTGCACCATCTCATTGTGGGACTGATACGCATAGAATGATCGAGCTTCAGAGATTTGCACCTCATCAGCAAAGTTATTGTTGATGTTTTCAAATACAATTCCATCGGAACCAGCAAAAAACGCCAGGATATACTTTATGAATTTCTGTTCATTATCGTTGAGTGTTCTCCAGTCATCTATATCTTTGGACAGATCCACTTCCTCAGCAGTCCAGTTGGACATTTGAGCCTTCTTATAGAGTTCCCAGAGCTCGGGGTACTTCAGAGGAAACACAGTGAACCTGTTTAGGGTGGGGGCGAGAATTGGTTCGTATTCATCTTCTATGTATTCTTGAAATTCAAAGTAGTCTCCGATGTGACGTCCATCAATAGTTATTTGAGGGTAAGTTGTCGCTCCTGAACCACAAGCTTTTTTGAGTTCTTCTTTGTCCACCATAATTTTTTCGTATTCGAGACCCTCTGATTCGCACAGGGTCACCGCGTGGTCGCAATATTGACACCCTTCCTTCGAATAAATACTAACTTTCATCTGTGATATTATCCCTGAATTTTTTTTGAGCGAAAACTCTAAGCATGATTGTGCCCTCCGAAATAAACCAAGATGATATAGTCAAAGTATTAGTAAACGAAGATGGTGTTGAAGACGAAATGTACGGGATTGTCGCGATGAACACTGGTCGCACACTTGGCCTGAGATATCTCAATCCAACCGAACTTTTTTATAAGAGTGCATGTGTATATGAGCTCGAAACCGATGTATTCTCACCCGCACCATTCGAAAGTGTGATGGAACACTACCCAAGTGGAACAACGTTTATGGATTTGGAGATGAAATCCTTGGGAGAGAACAGATTTGTTATGTACAGTGAAATTGACATCGAGGACAGCGACAGTGACTTGTATGATGAAGGTGGTGATGAGGACGAATCGGATCTCGAAGGTTTTGTCGTTTCTGATAGTGAAATCGTAGGTCAGGAGATTCCCCTACCTCCCGGACATCAAGCCATCGACAAAGAATGGAATGAATGGGAGCCTACGACTTCAGGTGGAAAGAGTTTCAAGGAAACGATCGATTCTATAGAAGAACGTGTCAGACGCCTAAGTGCGTGATGCGTTTTTTTAAAAATCTAAAAAAGATTGTCACATTCAAAACAATGCTGGCAGCTATATGGTCCGATTTGGACACCCTATTACCAAAAAAACAAGATGAAAAGCCAGTGAATATACATTTTTGTCGCGAGTGTTCGGGAATCAAGGTGATTTCCCCGGAAGGTTTACCCACTTGTACACAATGTGGGCTTGTACAGGATAACTTTGTAGATGATTCAGCTGAATGGACGAGTGGTGTAACAGATGATGGCAAAGTGAATGATCCGTCGAGATGCGGAAACCCAAATCCTAATCCAGAATTATTTTCCCAAAATTGGGGAAAGGGGACGGTCATTTCTACCCAGCGGAATTCTACGTATGAACATAAACGCATGGCTAAAATCAGTTTTCATATGTCCATGAACCACAAAGACCGGTCACTCTTTCATGCGTACAAGGACATCGACGAGGCGTGTCATACCATTCCGGACCCAATTCTCAAGGATGCAAAGATGATGTATAAAAAATTCAACGAAAGTAAACTTACTCGAGGTGCCGTGCGCCTGGGTATAAAAGCAAACTGTGTACTGTACGCGTGTCGTCTCGCACAGTATCCAAGAACAACGAAGGAAATTGCGGACATGTTTGGAATTCAGTCGAAGGATATCAGTCGCACGACACAGATGTTCAAGGATACGATAATGGGTGTCACCGAAAAGAATTACGTGACGAAGGCGTTTGATGTAATGACTAGACTTTTGAATTCATTCGATGTCGATTGGAAAGAGCGAGTGGCGTGCAATAAGATGTGTAACGCGATGGATGATTGTGTAGAATTGATGAGTAAAACACCGAACAGTGTCGCTTCGGCCATCATATACAGAGTCATCGGGCATAGAGTGACAAAATCCGAATTGTGTGAGAGATGTACGGTTTCCATACCAACACTGAATAAAATAGATGTACTCATTAAAAAGCACTTAGAGGCTAAGGCCGATTCATAATATATGACGAAGGTCTTTATAGCGACACCATGCTACGGTGGTCTATGCCTCGAAAAGTATGTATCCAGTATTATCAAGCTTCAACTTCTTTTAATAAAAGAAGGAATCCAGATGTATCTTGATACTACCGAGAATGAATCACTCGTGCATCGCGCACGAAATGTTTCCGTGGGTCGTTTCATGCAAAAGACGGATTGCGAATATTTCATGTTTATCGACGCCGATATTCATTTTGAACCCGAGTCCGTCGTGCGTCTGATTAAATCTGGACACGATCTTTCGGTGGCGTGCTACCCCAAAAAGGTTGTCATGTGGGATCAAGCTGCGAAGGCTGTCGAGAGGGGAGATGAGCGCGATATGTCAATGCTTTCGTCTAGTCTTGTAATTAATTTTGGAGCGAACAACCGTCCAGTCGAAAATGGGTTTATCGAAATTCTCGATGGACCAACTGGATTTATGGTCATTAAGAGGTCTGTGTTCAAAACACTCGAAGAAAAGTTTCCGGATCTATGGTGTAAGAATGATCATCAAAATAGAGACTTCGACGAATATCACGCAGCATTCGATTGTATGATCGACCCTGGAAATCGTCGGTATCTCTCTGAGGATTACGCGTTCTGTCGCCGTTGGCAGCAGGTGGGTGGTAAGATTTACGCAGATGTAAACACCACACTTGGTCATGTAGGAAATTTACCATTCTCCGGATGTCTCAACGACAGGCTTAAGGCTTAGATTCATAGCATACTCATGAAGTGTGTAACGATTCTCACCACTCGGTCGAAGGCGTGTCATGTGAAGACGCTCCACGCAATTCTACGTCTCAATATCAGATGTCTTCAGAAAAAAATTGACAACCAGATAGCCTATGTTAACGACGACCCGTATGAAAAAGCTGAGATGGTGCAGCGGTTTATAAAAACATACGATCGTATCATTTTTTTCGATTTTGGTGTTGGGATTGATGATATGTCACTCGATCAGTGTTTAGATAAACATGATGGGGTTGGATGCCTCGTGTTCCCGGGCGTACGCGAAGGTATTGATTGGACCCTCTTCAAACAGAAGGTTCGTGAAGAATCAAAAGAACCTGTCAATCAGATGGGTCTCCATTTTGATACCGAAATCGATAAGAAGATTTCCGAAGACATATACAGTGTCGTAAAGACTGATGCGAAGGCGTGGATGATGAATACTAAGAATGTCATCAAACACATCAAGGATAAGAAGTCTGGAAACTTGAAAATTTACCCCAAAATGTTTGATAAATTTCGAGAACAGAATGTTCGAATGTACGCATTTACGGCAGCTAAGTTGACGATGAGTTATACACATGAATGTGTCAGTAACATTCTCAACGCTGCGGGTGTCAAAGTTAATTAAAGTTATTACACGATATTAATACATGTCTATAAAGTTGGATTCCCCACTTTACAAATATGTCGTCGCGTACATTCACGCAGCTTGGGGAAGTAAGGATTATTTTCCCGGACCACAGCCCATTTCGATTGAACATAAGCATTTTCCAATCTTGAAGGGGGGCGACTACATGGTTTGTGAAAAGACGGATGGTGAACGACACATGATGATCGCGTTCATGTACGAAGGCGTTAAAAAATGTGTTTTTGTCAATCGCGCGTTTAACATGTTTGAGGTTCCATTACGTCTCGCGAAAAGTGCTCACGATGGAACAATTCTCGATGGAGAACTTTATGAGAATACACTCATGGTTTATGATGCCCTACTCGTGAATGGACATTCTATTTGGAACATGAATTTGTTAGAGAGGCTTGAAATGACTCAACGTGTGCTCAAGCCGGTAATCTATATGAAATCTGACATGTATCGTCTCAAACTTAAAACATTTCACCATATGAAAGACTTTGCAAATTTTATGGATGTGTATCTCCCGACGGTGAAACAAGTCATCGATGGCCTCGTGTTTACACCCGTGAACGAACCCGTGCGGATCGGAACCCATGAGACAATGTTCAAATGGAAACCACGAGAGAAGAATACGGTTGACTTTCTCATGAAGCGAGAACCTTCACGGGAAACCCCTGGATTTAAAGCTGGTACACCTGCTTGGCGACTGTATGTACAAGAAAAAGGGAAGATGTTTTTTGAAAGTGAAATTCCATTCAATAGAATGGAAGATGAACCGTGGTTTGAGGATGGGGCGATCGTCGAATGTAAATATATCACGTGGGAAGAACCGATGTGGTGGAAACCCATAAAGAGACGAATCGATAAGACACACCCCAATAATCGGAGGACGTTTTACAGGACTATCGTAAATATCAAGGAGAATATTCAGATGAAGGAGTTTTTAGATTGTAGACCATGAAATAATGTCCAGCTTCGAGAGGTAGATCATGTTCCCGGACACTTTCATCATTTAATAAGAACCATTTGTTTCTACGCTTCACAAAACTCACGTAATGACCGTCGTTCTGATTTCCCACGTGAACAGCGCTCGCGATCAGTTTGTACTCGTGTCCATTTATATGAATCGTTTCTATAACTCGTACGTGACTTTTAGTGTCAAACGAAATCATTAAAATTTGTGAAAGTTTGGAAAAGACCATACGTGTCGTGGCGACGTTATGTACTTTACCACTAGTATCTTCAAAGTTTTCCAGTACGTTCCAGTCTGTACTTTTAGTCAACATCTTACCCATATCAATTCCATCCGATGTTATCAAATGAATGCAAAATTCTTCTTCATTCGATGACTTCCCCCCTGGCCAAATCGTCTGTTGTGTCTTCTTACCATAAAACCATAATTTCACGTCGGGTTCGGCTCGTTCAAGAATGTCTATGATACATAATATCGCTTCTTGAACATCGTGTTGTTCATGAGAATTGAATCGTGGAAATTCTTTCTGAAAAGTGCTCAGTAAAGGTTTGACATCAATAGTTTCTCGACCCTTCGTCCAGTACACCCGAATAAAATCGGAATAGGCTCTCGTGAATGAACATGAACCCTGGTACGGGTTTCGTATGAAATGGTTGGACATCACGGGAATGTGAAGTAGACATTGGAGTGCTGTATTAAAGTAGCACGTGTTCCCGATGTTTCCAAAACCTTTCATTACATTTTATTCATAAAAAAGGCTTAAGTGAATGACGCGAAGTGTATATGTTAAGAAAAAATGGACATCAATCACATCACCGACAGTGTTTCTCAGGTTTTTGAAGCGCATAAGGATGAAGACGATATTGAAGTCGAGATCCGAATTGGTAAACATAACGGAACTCTATTTGACACGAACGTCGGAAAAGAAAACTTTGAGCGTGTTCTGAAGGGATTAAACAAGTATAAGCAGTGGGAAGATGTCAAATCCTTGACATGTGAGGTATACTATAACGATAAGGAGGGTATTCGTATCACGACTGATGAAAACACTGGTGAACACACTATGGTCAGAAAGATCAACGTTGTGAAACACGATTTCAAGTGTGACCTCAACGATATTCGTTTCAGTATTTCCCGTGAGATTCCCACTCATGGAGAATTTGAAATGGATCGTAGACGTGGAAAGACACGACACTCGTTTATTCGTAAAAACTTGAGTATCGATATGACTATTTCATCTGGGGATACTGTTGACATGGACGCAGAGGACCCGTGTTCCTATCAGATTGAGCTTGAAATCATCAAGCCGAGTGATGTCAAATCTAGAAATGAACTCTTCAACATCCTTCACAAAGTGAATGACCTGTCAAAGTTATTTTCATAATATCTACTATGATATACATTCTATTGGCAATTTTAGCCCTTGCTTTCGTATACGATAAGAAGGTGCAATCACATGAGGTCAATGATTCCAGGTATTTTTACGTCAGTGGGGGGGTGTCTAAAAATATGTACATGCAAATGCGAAAAGATGGGGTGGCAGAGGATACACTCAAGAGATTTCTTCAGATGGAGGATCGATTTCTCCAATATGAGCAAATGTCAGTGTGTTCGGGTATATCGCACATAACCGTAGCTAGTTTACTTTCTAATAAAATAAAGGAGACGTTTCCCAATTATACATTTTCGTATCATACTATTCACCTCAAGCAAATCGCCGAACCGAATAAAAGTATAAATAAAATGTTGGTACATAATAAATGTTAAAATCGATTAAGAAACTAGCGAAGAAGGTTCAAAAGAGTGCCATGTCTGTCGCTAAACAGGCGCGCAAGGCTTTTGATAAAATGGGTGCTGACGCGACCTTTTATGTCGACGGGAAGGGTCGTCGTATTAATAAGACGGAAAATGGTGCCGTTTTCACTAAGAACCGCGGTGGTGATCGCAACTATAAGCCCATGGCTTCGGCGATTAAGAAGGGTGCCAAGTCCCCAAAGATTGCCATCACCGCGTCTACGGCCAAGACGGTTCCAAAGAAGATTCGCCCTAAGAAGTGAGGGCGTTCAATAAATTGAAGAGTTGCCACATGAGCATTTTATGCTTGGGACTCTTTATTTCTATGTACCTCCCGATCACACGCATGATGAGTTTGTTATCATCCTCTTCACCCTCATCACGCTTTAGGTCATTCTTGCGTATGTAGTCGGCGGCTACGTAAATCATGGCGTCTAGGAACTCTTCACGCGCCATGTGAAGCCATGAATTCACCGGTGTTCCCCATTCACGTGTATCATCATCAACTCTGACACCATGATTATATTTTCTCAACCCGAGCTCGAGCCGTCCGGTTAACTCGTCTAGAATTCCCATTTGTATTCATATTCGCCCTAAACTTTAACCAGTAGTTTCTGTATTCAGTCATCTTCTTGTTAGAAGGGACTGTCTTCTTACTCATGATGTAGTTGGCAGCTGCACGGCGATAGTCATTCCTCAAGTTGTATGCTATGCCAGTCACGTTCACGGTGTTCATGAGATACGTTCTTTCAAGTTCTCTGCGACGTTCCATCTTCCATTGTTTGACGACCCGCTTTTTCATTTCGTCGATGTTCTTCTTGAACGGGATGCCCATCTTGTTTCCGTTAGTGATCGCGTTGAGGGCGGACTTCATGTTACGAACATCTCGATTAATGTTGGGTTTGTAACGTTTCATCCACTTGTCCCCATAAAGTTTGATAATGTCGCTGCGAATAGTATTTTCATCGAGGCCACGTTTCTTGATCACTTCAGATTTTTTGACATCGCGCTTGGCTACGGCGGTGTTTTTACGCACCTGCATCTTAGTGGGTTTTGGTGGTGGGGGTGGAGGTTTAGGTTTGGGTTTGGCTAAGTTGTTTCGCACAGTTTGAATCTTTTTACATAGGTCCGACTTGGTATCTTTATCACTCGGCTTAATTTTGAGAATCGCGGCGATACGAAGGAGTTCATCCTTTTTTAAGTCTGTGCATATCTTACGACCAACCCTAAAAGTATTGCCATTCCCCGAAAGCTTGACATTCTTGTTCTTGTTCTTGAACGATACGTTCTTTTTGTTGGAAAGATTCTTGATCTTAGCACGGATCTCGTCCTTGGTCGCAGCTCTAGAACCGTCACTGGTTTTTACCCTAAAGTTGACAACACCTTTGCGTCTAGCGAGTGCTACGAGTTCAGCCTTCGTCATACGTTTATTCTCGTTCTTGTTTCTTTTGGTGTATTTCCTCTTTGGTGAAACAATTTTCTTTTTTGGTTGTGACTTTGTCTTACCAGCTTTCACACCCTGGTCAAACACACCAGTCACCAAAACCTGATCATCCTTGTATAGTTTCTCAACCAGTTCCTTGGCGGTGTCATACCCCTTCAGCATAGCTCCGGGGTTTTTAGCGCCTACGACTTGAACGTTCCCAGTTTTCGAGAAAATTAGGGTCATATTCTCGATGGGTACATAGAGGAACGGTGTCTGTTCTTCAAGAATCGACATATTCGTCATACCGTACATCCTCTGTCGACTCGCGATCGTGGGTAAGCTCTTGAAAACACCATTGATTCTAAATTGTCCACTCAAATTGTTGTATGTGAATGGGTTGTAAAAGAATGGTTGGCGCTCAGTGTAATTGTTCACTATGAAACGACGAATGAGTTCTGGTTGATTCGCGATGTCTGTTCCAACAAAACCACCAGAGAAACGAATCTTACCGTTTCGGTAAATGTTCACAGTAGCACCTTTACTCTCCACGTCGTTAGAAAGTGTGAGCATGATTTGCACACCGAAGAAGTTCTTATTGAGAGAACCTTTGGGACCCGCCTCCCTGGTATGGGAAAATCCCGTTTTAAACTGCCCGTAAATACCTTTGATCTCTTCCGTGTCTAAATAAAGACCCTCACCAATGGGTGTTTTAGGTAAAGGACTCTTGACGAGTGTTTTTTTGAGATCAACCACAGTATCCTTCTGCCCAAACCCAGAGTCTACTGTAGCGTTAAACATACCTGGGTTGAATTTACTAAACTGAAGGGGTGTGCTTGTTACGGGTGGTGGAACATTAAATTCCTGAACCAGGTTGTCGATCATTTTTTCCTCGTTCGCAGAGAGTTTCACATCATTGAATTCATTCTCCAACGGTGAGTTATTTTCAAATTGTTTAAAAGCACCCGCATACGATCGGTCATTTATTAAATTCTGTTGAAGGCGACGAGGAATTTGTACCTGTCTAGGTGCTGGACGCACTGGGCGAGGAGGGGTTCGCATGAAAGACGCACGTCGGGCCGTCTCTGCCTTCATCATTTCCATTTCAAGTTCCCTCGCGAAATTATCATTATTCGAGTTCGGACTTTGAACTTCTACACCAGATTGTCGGACGAATTCCCTGACCTTCTGGCTCATATTACTAGATACGAATATTTTTTTTAGAAGTCGTCGGTGAATGCCACCGTATCTTCAACGACATCGACACCATAGATGATAGGCTGATTTGGATATACACGACCCTTATACGTCACGGTTTCATTTTTAACTTCGATCCCCCTTGAACTGAAAGGGCCGACATAGAAATCTGGGTGAAACTTTTGTTTTCCCAGGTTGTTAGCTTGGCAGTGTTGATTGAAAACCTGTACAAATAGTTTCTGGGGGACAAACAGTTTCTCACCGTATGTAATATTGGTCGACTCGAGGAAATTGTGTAACGTGTTCGCCACCATCGCCACCTGCTTCTGGATCGTCTTGAAATATTTCGGAACTGCGTTCCAGATATCGATATCACTATATTTACGCGCGTATTCGATATATGCGCGCACACATTTTACTAGAATATGTGGTAATTCCTTGTCGAGCTTCTTATCGAGATGTGGGTCGGCTTCGCGCACTTGCTTGGTGAAGTTCCATGCCAGAATACGCCGGAGAATAGACCCAGAATTATCTTTCCAGTTCGGAATCTCATTTCCCGCTAAGACACCTGGAATGTTCCATGTCATGCATACGGCGGTCTGGTTCTTAACGGCGATAGAGACGCTTTCACCGGACACAATTGATTGAAACTCAGCTTGCTCGAGTGCGAGGTCTGACTTAATCTCAGGGGATACAAACATGAAATTGCCCATGATAGATGACAACCCAAACTTTCGCTCAGTGTTATTACTGAGAATTCCAACATCGTCATTCTCATAAAACTTTTTGAAAACGTGATTAATCAGAGTAGATTTACCAGATCCCGCGATGCCCTTGAAAAATGGAATAACCTGCCATCCGTCCATGTCACCCACGTCATAGCATAGGCGTCCACCCATCACGTATGCCCAGTTACACACTTCTTCCTCGAACCCCTGGTACTGGAGAACCTTATCGAACGTGGGTGTCGGTATATCTTGCCACCTCTCGACGTTCGAAAAATCGTCAAATTCTTGATCGAAATACTTACACGAAATGATAGTCGGATCTAAATTCTGGAAATCTTTACTTTCATACGGATAGAAACGGCATTCATACCTTTCCGTCTCGGGAATCCACTCTTTTCCCACAAAAATACCATTTTTGAAAGACCACACATGCCGCCGCTTCTCAATCTCGGGAAATTGTGGATCGACACAGTTAGAAATATAATCTGTGACATCTCTGTACACGTTTCCACGACTCGTGAAATTCTTCCAGTTATTCATCTGGTCATCTTTTGGTGCGATGTTTCTAATGAAACTCTTGATCGTAAACTTGGGTGTCCATGCACGGGTTCCATGTCCCATTTCAGTCTTGATTTCTTCACAACACTGGTCCTTGTAGCGACGATACATATTCTTATAGAGTTCATCGAGTGTGTACAGGATAGATTTTTGATACGGTGAACATTCATCGATAGCGTCTTCGTCGATGGTCGATGGATCTGACGCCGAACTCAGTAAGGGTTGTACCGTCGGATTGGTGACCCGCTCATAAGCAGTATAATGACGTCTCACATTCTCATACCCATCAGAAAGTTGCTTCAGTACGTTGTTCACTCGACTCGTCAACGTAGTATCGTCAGAACCACCGATATTAAGTTCCCTGATACGGTTTTTTAAGTCGACGATGTAACGTCTTTGTTTTTCACGAATAACCTTGATCGCTTTAATGTCGATTCGGTTTGGATCGGGATTTCCATATGTATCGAAGTTGTCGCGGTGGATAAATTGTCTGTACCCAAGCTCACGCGCGTGGCGGTAATCCTCGGTCTTCAAGTCCCAGCACTGTTCTAGACTTTCAACTACACCTCTCACACTATTCTCATTCATCGACTGGATGGACTGCTTATGTAGTTCAGCGAGTGCTTCATACCTGTTTGGTTCCTTATCGATGAAGTGAGTGTCTTCCATATTATTCTAATAGGGTGTTTTCTTTCTAAGCAGATTTTTGAGAAAGTCGGCTGAGAATCTTTACGAGTATTTTGTTTTGGATCTCTATCTGCTGACTAATTCCAACCAGGGCGGTGCAGACTGTGTCACCATCTGGGGTGGCGAGAAGGGAGCCCATCAGATCAGCGATATCGATACCCTCTTCTTCATCTTCTTCGTCTTCGTCCAATACTTCCATGTCACCCTCGGACATCGACAGTTCATCTTCAACATCGGATACAATTTCACCTTCTTCAATTTCTTCAGGGTGGGTGGACATTTATACTGAACTGAGAAAAATTGGGGTCAGGAAATGCGCGTTTGTCCGAAATTATTTTCTCTGTCTATAGTACAACAACTCACAATGGCCGGTGGTCTCATGCAACTCGTAGCTTACGGCGCCCAGGATGTCTACCTTACCGGTAACCCCGAGGTGACCTTCTTCCAGGCGAAATACAAGCGCCACACCAACTTCGCGATGGAGAACATCGAGCAGACCGTCAACGGTACCGCCGCCGACTCCGGCCGCGTGTCCGTGACCGTCGCCCGTAACGGTGATCTCGTCGGTGACATGTACATCGAGCTCGCCTCGGTGACTTCCAACACCGTCACCTCCAACACGACCGATGACTGCAACTTCGTCGCCGAGCGCGCCATCAACAACGTCGAGCTTTCCATTGGTGGTCAGCGTATCGACAAGCACTACCAGAAGTGGTGGCGCCTGTACACCGAGCTTTACCTCGATGAGGCCAAGAAGGCCGCCTACGCGAAGATGACCACCGCCCCTACCGGCACCGTCTACCTTCCCCTCCTGTTCTTCTTCAACCGCAACCCCGGTCTCTACCTCCCTCTCATCGCCCTTCAGTACCACGAGGTGCGCATCGACATCGACCTCGCCTCCAATTTCACCACCTACTGCAACACCAACACGCTCAAGGTGTGGGCCAACTACATCTACCTCGACACCGAGGAGCGTCGTCGCTTCGCCCAGAAGGGTCACGAGTACCTGATCGAGCAGGTGCAGCACACTGGTGCCGACACCGTCACCTCCGGTCAGACCAAGCAGGTCCGCCTCTCCTACAACCACCCCGTTAAGGAGCTCGTGTTCTGCTTCTCTAACACCACCGCGCGCTCGTCTCTCTGGAACTTCACCTCCCAGAACGCCGCCGGCGATGTCGTTCTTGAGTCCAACGTGACTGCCATCTCCGAGTCCAACTGCTTCGTGCCCACCTCCCTCTCCGGTGCGCCCATGCTTTCCGTTGGTGCGGCTGGTTCCACCGTCGACTTCACTGAGGAGGCCGTCGGTCCCCTCAACACCTTCAAGCTCGTGCTCAACGGTCAGGATCGCTTCAAGGCCCAGAAGGGTAAGTACTTCAACCAGGTGCAGCCCTTCAACCACCACTCCGGCAACCCCGTTCCCGGTGTGTACGCGTATTCGTTCGCGCTGAAGCCTGAGGAGCACCAGCCCACCGGTACGTGCAACTTCTCCCGCATCGACAACGCGCAGGTTGCGGTCGAGATGAAGGCGACTGATGCTGAGACCATGCACATGTTCGCGACTAACTACAACGTCCTCCGCATCCAGTCGGGTATGGGTGGCCTTGCCTTCTCCAACTAAGCACCATACAGTCTTAGTTTTTTAAAAAATTCATTTTTAAAATGCATCGTTAATGCTATTTAAAAACGAAAATATGGGATGGAATGTGCATTGTTGTTAAATCTTGAAAATTGATCAGACTTTAAAATGAACTAAAGAATTTTACTGCCTCATCTCCAGCATCCTCCAGACTATCCACTATTTCATTTCCGGTTTCCACCAAGCCTTCCTTCGCTTCATTCGCAGCCTCCTTAGCATCCTCAGCGAGTGACACGAGTTCATTTTTTAAAGCCTGACCCGCCTCATTTGCTAAACCGAGACCTTCCTCGTACAACTGTTCAGCCTTTTCGACAGCCGCATTAGCCGCGACTCGTATTTCTCCTAAAGCAATATCACCAACGTCGGCTATCTTATTGACAGCTGAGACCACACCTTCTTCCACCTTTCCCACGACAAATTTACCCGCATTTTCCACCTCACTAATGACAGCTGTGGCTCCTCTCTCAATTTCTTTGATAACCTCGTCGCCTGCACCCACGACCTTATCGAAAGCCGCTTTACCACCCCTTCCGACATCTGTGATGATTTTCTTACCACCCGTTTCTATCTCTTTTATGACCTGCTTACCACCATTTTCAACCTCTTTCCACGCCTCTTCACCCTGTTTACCCACGTCACTGATAATTTTGGTAGCGGTTCCTTCGATCTGCCTGATGACCTCCACACCAACACCTTTCACTTTATTGAAAGCTTCTTCACCACCCTCCTTGATATCGTTACCTATACCGATTACACCCAATTTAACTTTATTGATAATATTGCTCCCTACCTTGAGTAGGTCTTCAAATGCACCAGCAATTAAACCGAGTATGAATTCACCGAACCATAATGTGACATTAGCCAGTGTTTCACCAAACCATGTGGTAATATTTAGGAGGATGACACCATTAAAATCATTGAAATCACCTACTGAATCTCGTGATGCGTATTTATCCCAAACGTGTTTACCCGCGAGATATAAAGAAGCGAGAAGTGAAACTAACATGATAATCGGCAACATCCTGTGTTCACGTTATAATAGATAATTAAAAAAATATCTGTCATCTGAGTGTGAGATGAGAGATGTTTTACTGATCAAATCTGCGCAGGCATCCAAGCTTCAAAATCATTATTTACCGACTCGAGTGTAGATTCGAGTGCCGTCGTGGCAGCGTTTGCGAATTCTGGTCCAAAGCTGTTTAATTCTTCGAAAGCATTCAAACCTATGTCACCAACGTCAGAAAGTACCTTCGTCGCCGCTTTCCCGGCTTTTTCGATAGCGTCTGTAGTTCCTTTGGTCGCGTCATCGAATACCTTCGTACCCGCTCGTTCAACTGATTTCACAGCATAACTCACGCTTTCTTCTACGTCATCTATAATCTTTTCACCCCCTCTTCCAACTGAGTTCACGGCATCAACCACACCCTTTTCTACGTCGGTTATAACCTTCTTACCCGCGTCTTCGACCTGTTTCGCAGCATTCGTCGCCTCCTTGACTATATCTTTTCCAACCTTTTCTCCGAACTTGCTGACTTCCTTGATTGCATCTTTAGCGCCATCTTCCACCTGACCCACGATTTCACCCGCAAATTCTTTAATCCTTGTGATGAATTTATTAATTTCATCTTTGATTACATCGAAGATCTTCAATATTTCATCTATGATCATGTCACCCGCTTCTATAGCTTTATCAAATAGAAATTCGAAAAACTGTCCTATGAGTCCCATTAATTCTCCGGCTGCCCATATGATTCCTTCACCAGCCCATATGACAGCTTGTTCGATCCATAATGGGATATTTTCGATCAGATACGCTTGAACTTTAAATAACAATTTATCTGGTTCGAACCGATCCCACGCCATTCGCCCTCCTGCAACTAGAGAGGCGACGAATGCGATTAAAAGTAGAATCGGTAGCATGATGGATCTACGTTATAGTACACGCGTAAAAAAATTTAGAATTTTTCCAAGGCGGTTCTTATTTCCTTACCAACATCTTTACCAATTTTTTCTACATCTTCGACGATATCTTTACCCGCCTTATCGATATCAGTGAATACCTTGCCACCAGCACCCACGACATCATTATAAATTTTCTCGCCACCTTTTCCGATATCAGAGAAGACCTTATCACCCGCACCGACCACCTTATCCACGACATCCTTACCAGCATCTTCTATATCTTCGAATACCTTCTCACCTGCGTCGCCGATCTTGTCAATAACCTCCTTACCCCCCTGTACGACTGTTTCGAAAATTTCTTCGACGGACTCTTTCACCTCTTTCACGGCCGCTTCACCCGCACCGACCACCTTATCCACGACATCCTTACCGGCACCGGCCACGTCGTTAAAAATCTTTTCACCGGCTTCGCCAATATCATCGATGACCCCTTTACCCGCACCGAGGACGGCGTCCACTGCATCCAGAGTAAACTCCTCAATCTGTTCACCGACCCAAATCCCGGCGTTTTTAAGTTCATCGATCGCAACACCCCCGTATTCCCTCAAAGAGTCGATGAGGGTAATAATACCTTGCACGATTAATCGAAGTATCATGATAAAAAAGTCAACCGGGTTAAACATGTAAACTGCCCCTGCTGATGACGCACAAGAAGCGAATGAGAATGAAAATACGATCAAGGATGGCATAAGGTATAACAACATCTCATTACTATTACATTTTACAAATATTAAAATTTTTCGAATGCCTCTTCAAAATCATCTCTGGCCTCCTCTCCAAAATCTTCGAATTTCGTTTGTGCACCACTAAACGGGTTATAGTTAATTCTCTCTAACACTTCAGCTAATAACTTGACTGGACCATAACTCCATGCAGCATACGCCGACCCTGAGCAACAACCAATCACTATAACACATGTAATGAGTTTTATGAGTAACATTTTAGCCAAAAGATTTGGCAGTAACATCACGAGTCCCAATACCATCCTGCACTTGTTTTACTCTGAGAAAATAATATAAACATACGTGTCTATACATTGACATGTACGAAATATACACAGATGGAAGTTGTCTTGGAAACCCGGGAGCCGGTGGATGGGGAGCCATAGGGGATGGTATGAAGTTATGTGGTGCCATGACAAAGACGACTAATAACATCATGGAGATGACTGCAGTGGCGAAAGCTCTCGAAGAGTGTGTGAAAAGGGGCATCTCCGAAGTTCGTATTTTCACAGATAGTAACTACGTCAAGAACGGTATCACTAAGTGGATTATCAACTGGAAAAAGAACGGGTGGATGACTTCCACAGGGACACTTGTAAAAAATAAAGAATTGTGGATTCAGATAGACACACTCCGCGAAAAAATTAAGATGGTCGAATGGCGCTGGGTCAAAGCGCATAATGGTCATCCTCTAAATGAAGCAGTCGATACACTCGCCCGCGAGTGCGCAAAAAATATTCAGGTAGAGTAATGGGTGAAGTGGATGTGCCCCATGAACATTTCTGGTGCGAAAAGCAGGAGAAATTACTCGTCAGATGGGCTGAGAAAGCTGCTGGTTATAGATGGCTTCATAATCACGCCCGCCTTTATTATAAAAAACAACATGACTATTTGTCATACCCAAGTATTGTCATCGCGAGTATTACGGGTGTAGGTGGCTTCGCTGTTCTCAATCCAAGTGGAAACGATGACGTAAGTTCTGACACGAAATCGAGGATTATGATTGTGCAATATTTTTTTGCTTTCCTCAATGTTTTAGGTGGAATCCTCACATCGATAAGTAAATTTAGTCAGAGTGCGAACTTAGCGGAGTCGCATTCTGCTATGTGTGTTCAGTATTCCAAGTTCTACCGTAACATCGATATGGAACTGTCCCTCGATGTTCAACATAGAGAAGGTGTGGTCGATTTTGTACAAAAGGCGCGATTGGAATACGATCGTCTTCTCGATGATGCACCGGATATACCAGCCATTTCTATACAGGCGTTTAACATAGAGTTTCCGGAGAGAGAGAATAAACCAGATGTCTGCAACGGTCTCAGTATCATCATGAGTGACGATGCAGCCTCGACCATATCTTCTACAGCAAACCCGGTGTCCAGGTGGATGAAGAGTGTGAGGAAACTAAATATAAGGAGGCGAAGTGAAGACATCCACCGCGAAAATTCTATTGAGGTATAATATATAATGGCCAACTCGTTCTATATTTTCGTCGTCGTCACCATGATGTACGGTTTCATCTACAGTCTCATGCCCAACAGCTTCGGGTTTGAAAGCATGCTCGATCCCTACTACTTCTCGTTCACTACGATGAGCACCGTCGGTTATGGTGACTTTAGTCCCAAAACCACATTCAGTAAGTTGCTCGTGATGTCCCAGCAGACTATCTTGATAGGTGAGATTGTTCAGGTGATGGCGAACATTCTCGAGAAGCGAATGACTGCTCGATTTCCTGGGATGAGTAATAAAATACTTTAAATGTAATAGTACAAAACTTGAAAGAGTTTGATAAATATTACCGCGTGGGTGATATATCCAAGGGGACATCACTCAAAAGTACACTATTTTACCGACGTTTATCATGTTTTTTACCTGGTATATCAGACCTGACTGCCAATGGTAGACGAATACCCGATTTTATACAAAAAAATTGTTTATGGAAATGAAGATAATTATAAACTCAAGGTCGTGCATGATTTATCTGCGATAAATGCATAAAACCCAGTGAATGCTACGAGTGAGGAGACAAGAATCTTTTGTCTCTTTGGAAAAAAAGCTATAGCCGCAACGAGTAGACACAATACATAAATATACGTGAATTGTGTGTATTCAACGACAGCCCTTGAGTATCGTTTCCACCCCGGGGAACCTGGATACGATACAAATATGGCATCGGATTCCATTTTCTTGTCCATCGGCCCGAAGTTCTTAAAGATTTTTTCATCTTTATCAATCGATATGAAGTCGTGTTTTTTACATAAATTATTAAGATTTACTTGGTCATCTAGACATCTCATATCAGCTTCATTCTGTAACATCTCCGAGAGCTCTTTGACGTACCCCATATACATACCAGCGTTTGCCATACCACCATCTTTACACTGTCCGAAAATCAATGTCCCCAATTGTGCAAAGTTTTCTGGGTCTTTTGATAATAAAACTCTACAGTTATATGCTTTGAATAATTCGAGCACTTTTTTAGGACTTTTATTAATTCTGGTGTCAAATCCGTCGATAAAAATGATTATGTCATTATCGTTTTTTGTTTTCATGTATTCCAAAACACCCTTGGACTTGTCGGAGTACCCATTCCATTTTTTACCCCACCCCAATACTTTGATCGGGACACCAAATTCGTTGTTCACGAGTTCTTCGAACATCCCCCGAGATTTATTGGCATATGTGACAACCTCGAACACCATTATAATAATGCAACATTATTTAAAGAATAGAATGTTAAATAGTATGTGTTCAGTTATACACACTGGTCAGTAAAACGACCGAATGCACCGTTCCAATAGCTCAGTTGGTTAGAGCGTGGTGCTTATAACGCCAAAGTCACGGGTTCGAGCCCCGTTTGGAACATTTTTAGACTGCCTCACATTCTAAAAATGTTTCATCAGTACCCATACTTGAGATCACCCGGGGTTTTATGTGGATACTGCCGGGAAAAGAATTGTTTTTTTCCGTGGTCACTATGCCCGATAGTACTCGGACCACTCCTATCGATTTTAATGTACTGTCTAAGATCCTTGTAATATACACGAGCCCCTTGTGCGATGATATCTTCCGTCTTGTTATCAATGTGATTGTCCATCGGGAAGTAATATTTCAGGTATTTCTTCATATTTTTAACGTGAACGAGGTAACATTTCATACTGGAAATCCAAATCACCTTTTCGTGTGTACCATCCGTTTCAACGGGGATGCGGGATAGACAGTGGAAGAAACACATTTCGAAATTGTCACCCAGTTTATCAATCACCTGTTGTACCTGTTTATAAAACGTAGGGGTCTTTACGATGACGTTATCTTCCATGATGAGTGCATACTTATCCGTAGAATTTTTCATAATATTCACGTGACCGACGAGCGCTCCGATCGCTCCCAGATTGAAAAACGTAATATCGGGTCTCTTCACACTTTTATCATAATGCATCTCGATGGCCTTTTCGTAATACTCTGGTTCTATCATGTCTTCGAATTCTATCGCAGCCTTGACGTTTTTTGTGTTGATTCCATACACGATTTCGAGTGGAATCGAAGGTTCGTGATACTTTATAAACTTGTTGCGACGATGCTTAGATTCATGTAGTGTCAGTAGGTAACATGTATAGTCGTACTGAGATTTTCTAGTGTTTATGACTCTGATGATTAAAAATGCCAGTAATAAAACAATTAAAATTACCCAAATCATACCTACTTAAATGTTAGAAAATAGTATCATGTAATGGAAACGATCATCGATGGAATAGGGTTGACAAGTTCAATCCTAATAACAGTCATG
>Ga0209771_1000177_pt1 | contig 40798 bp, 52 predicted proteins | sample SaaInl59LU_5_DNA_FD_184639 | JGI IMG/M metagenome (GOLD analysis project Ga0209771, IMG submission 184639) | Marine microbial communities from expanding oxygen minimum zones in the Saanich Inlet - ESP_59LU_5_DNA (SPAdes) (version 2) | ecosystem: Environmental > Aquatic > Marine > Intertidal zone... | reverse complement strand
GCCGTGGGAACCATGGAGTCTATTAGGACCCCCAGGGCCTCGCGGCCGAATTTATGTTTAAAGTTTTAAGGGTCGGGGACCATGGCATGCCTACTAATAATAAGCATATATGAAAAACGTCTTTGCCAGATGCGCGCCAAATATGACAGCCCTGGAAAGACTATAATTAACCCCGCGAGGGTATCTCAAAGGTATCAAACCAATTCAAACCCACTCAAACCCACTCAAAGCCTCAAAGGTATCAAACTACCAAAAAAGAGAGAACTCGGAGTACTTAAAGAGAACTCACAGATTCTAGATATCAGACTTAATTTATAAAATAAACTAGTAGCCCCTGTAAAAATAAGAGAAAAGCGCTTTAGCGCCGGGCCAAAAATTTGGACCCCCCTGGGAGGGGTAAAAATACCCCGCGATGAGTTTATCACAGTATATTAGATACCACTAGTATTAGATATAACTTTATTTAAATAACTCTAGGTCTAGTAGTATCTAATACATCTAGTTCCTAGTAGTATCTAATACCGTTAAGAATACATCTAAGAGGCTAAAAGACTTAAAGAATAATAACACTAGTAGATTAATATTAAAAGTCTTAGAGGGCCTAAAAGCCTCTAGTGCCTAATAGTGAATAATATAATCTAAGAGTATTTGAGTATATGAATATGTCAGACGGAATATCTAAATACTCTTATACTAATACTACTTATTTGATTTATAATAATTACAGTATTCAATAAATTGTATATACAAACAACTTGATACCTGTATGACTTAAAGTACTCTGATCTTTAAGCCATACGACTTAAAGTACTCCGAGTTTTAAAGACTTGCATATTTTTTAAGGCCTTAGAAGAGCCTTAGACCGGATACTATAATTTTCCAAACACCTTATAGAGCATTGATACTTATATAATAATATATGTACTCTAACCGGCTATATGCCTTATAAGCCTTGTAGGCCTATAGGTTACCCTTTTAGCTGTTACCGGCTTAAGGTTACCGGTTACTTTTTTAGAGTATTATAGAGAAAATTAAAAAATTAAAAAATTAAAAAAATGGTTTAATTATGTTTTGTAAAACTAATTTTTTCCCACGCTGCAATTTGCAATTCTAAAAGTTTTATTATAATATTAAAATTTAGAGTAATTTAAGTGATATATACATTGAACGGCAATTGTAATTGTTAATTTGTGACTTAATATAAGACTTAAAAACCCTCTACTGCTTGAGGGTTTTTTTTATTGATAAATATTAGAAACAAATTCTATTTTTATTATAGAATATATGTAATTAATATAAAAATATTATGGCAAAAAACAAAAAGAATGAAACTCCGTTAATCAAACAATTCGGTGATGATTTAACACAAATGGCAGCTGATAAAAAATTAGATGCAATTATTGGTCGTGAAGCTGAAGTTGAAAGGATATGTCAAATACTTTCTAGACGTAAGAAAAACAATCCAATTATTTTAGGAGATCCTGGTGTTGGTAAAACAGCGCTAGTAGAAGCAATAGCACAGAGAATTGTAGATAAAGAAGTTCCAATGACTCTTTTTGATAAAAGAATTATTTCTTTAAATATATCAAATATTGTTGCGGGTACAAAATACCGTGGTGAATTTGAAGAAAGAATGAAAAATATAGTCAATGAACTAAAAGCCAATAAAGATATTATCGTTTTTATTGATGAAATTCATACATTGGTCGGAGCTGGTGGCACTAGTGGTTCTTTAGATGCTAGTAATATCTTAAAACCAGCTTTAGCTAGAGGTCAAGTACAATGTATTGGTGCTACTACCTTAAATGAATACAGGGAAAATATCGAAGATGATGGTGCATTAACTAGAAGATTTCAAGAAGTTTTTGTAGATCCACCTTCAATTGAAGATTCTGTAGAGATATTAAATAGAATTAAAGATAGCTACGAGGAATATCACAAAGTAGAATATACTGATAGTGCAATTGAAGCGTGTGTATTACTTTCAGATCGATATATTACTCAAAGAGAATTACCAGACAAGGCTATTGATTTAATGGACGAGGCAGGTGCTAAAATCCACTTAGGCGGTATTAAAGTTCCAGAGTTTTTAAAAGCAATTGAAGAAAAAGCTGAAAAAGCAAAAGAATCAAAATTATCAGCAGTTGAAGAACAAGATTACGAAAAAGCTGCTAGATTTCGTGATTTAGAATTAAAAATAAGAGACGAGATAGAAGAAAAGTTAACTAAATGGAAAGCTAGTTTAAATAGCGATAGAAAAATAGTAGACTATGAAGATATTGCTGGAGTAATATCACAATCAACCGGTATTCCAATTACTAGAATGACAGATGATGAAAGTAAGGTAATTATGGAAATGGAAGATGAACTTAAAAGCCTAGTTATTGGACAAGATGCTGCAGTTGAATCTTTGTGTAGAGTTATTAAGAGATCTCGTGCAGGTGTAAGCTCAGCTAAAAAACCTATCGGTTCTTTTATGTTTATTGGACCTACCGGGGTTGGTAAAACCGAATTAGTAAAGTCGTTAACTAAATACTATTTTGGTGATGAATCTAATTTGATTCGTATTGATATGTCAGAATACCAAGAAAAGTTTAATGTTTCTAAATTAATTGGATCGCCTCCAGGTTATGTTGGATATGAAAGTGGTGGACAGTTGACTGAACAAGTAAGACGTAAACCTTATTCAGTTGTATTATTTGACGAAGTTGAAAAAGCACACCCAGATACATTCAATACTCTTTTACAAGTATTAGATGAAGGTAGATTAACTGATTCTTTAGGACGTACTGTTGATTTTACAAATACTGTTATCATAATGACTAGTAATGTAGGTGCTAAAAAAGTATCAGATTTTGGAAGTGGTATTGGATTTGAAAGTAGTAGTTCTATTGCAACCAAGAAAACACACGTTGAAGCTATAATCAATAAAGAACTTAAAAATAAGTTTGCACCCGAATTTTTAAATAGATTAGATGATATTATTTTATTCGAATCTTTATCTAAGGAAGATGTACTTAAGATAGTAGATATTGAATTGAATAAAGTTATTAAAAGAATGGTTGATCAGGGTTTTAAAATAAAATTAACAAATACTGCAAAGAGCTTTTTAGCAGATGTTGGATATGATCCGTTATATGGTGCAAGGCCTTTAAAAAGAGCTATCCAAAACTATGTTGAAGATATTTTAGCAGATGCCATTATCAATGGAGATTTAAATTTAAATAAAATAAATACTATTACAAAAACTAAGTCAGACAATAAACTTATTTTAAAATAGGAGTATAATAACAAGATACTTTAATAAAATAATATATGATAACTGAGTTTAAAAAACTAATTAATAAAATTAATACCGACGGACATGAATCTCAACCTAGAGATTTAAAAGTTAGAGAATTAACATTAGAAACATTAGCTTTAGATCCAAGCAGTCCATTTGTAAATTACAACTCTCGTAAATTCCCATGGAAATATTTTGCAGGCGAATTGGCTTGGTATTTAAATAAAGATACGAATGTAGATTATATTAATAGTTTTTCAGGAATGTGGAAAACATTAACAAACCCAGGTACTAATGAAATAAATTCAAACTATGGATCTCTTTTATTCGGAGATCAATTACAATGGGTTGTTGATTCATTAAAGGCTGATTCAAATACAAGACAAGCAATTGCTTTTTTAAATCAGCCTAAATATCAATTTAAAGGTAATAAAGATTTTGTATGTACAATGTACTTAAATTTCTTTATTAGAGATAATAAATTGAATATGAAAGTTCAAATGAGATCTAATGATATATTTTATGGATTAACATTTGATGCACCATTTTTTGCATTTGTACACCAGCATGTTTTACTTTGGTTAAAAGATACTTATCCAAATTTAGAATTAGGTACTTATTTTCATTCTGCAGATAATATTCATTTTTACGAAAAGCATTTTGAATTAGCAGAAAATATATTAAAAGAAGATACTACAGTTCCACAATATACCATGAACTTAGTCAATCCATTATTTAATATTGAAAAAGGTGAATGTAAATTAACACCAGAAGGAATTTCAATGATAAATGAGATAAACAAAGGTGTTGATTCTGAATTTAAAGGATCTGATTATTATAATATACTAATAAAATATCTTAATATTAATATATTATAGTATGCAAGATGATATCCCAATTTTTAATGTATACTATTTAGATGATTCAGATGATTTTTCTATAGAAGAGAGTCTAGAATTTCATAATTATATAATTGACTTTATAACTGATAGGATAGACGGAATAAAAGATTATGATGATAATATATTATGTCTATTTAAAATAAGTGATACAGATATTAATTATGGAGAAGCTAAATTAGAATTCTCAGGATATTTACAATCATTAGATTCATGTTTACGTTTTTTTACTGAAAGCGAACAATACGAAAAATGCGAACAAATAATTAAATTAAAAGAAATAATTAAATTACAATAATATAATGAACTACGAAAACGAATTTAAGAAATATGCAATGAGTAACCATGGTGTTAGTTCTATGAATTTACATTATGCTCAAAAACAGGTTGAAAGTTCAATGACTCCTTATATTTTAGAGGAGAGAGAATTAAGAGCAACGCAAATGGATATTTTTTCAAGATTAATGATGGATAGACTATTATGGGTTGCAGGTCCTGTTAATGATAATATGTCAACAGTGGTACAAGCTCAACTTATGTTTTTAGATTCTGTTGATGGATCTGATATTACAATGCATATTGATTCACCAGGCGGTTCGGTAAAATCTGGATTATCTATGGTAGATGTTATGGATTATATTAAGGCTGATATTAGAACTGTAAATACAGGTATGGCTGCTTCAATGGGTTCAGTATTGTTAGGTGCTGGAACAAAGGGTAAAAGAAGTTCATTAAGACACTCAACTACGATGTTACACCAAAGTTCAGGTGGTTTCTCTGGAAATATACAAGATGCAGAAATCGATTGGAAAAACTGGCAAGATGTCAATAAAGAATTATTTGTTTTATTAGGTGAATATTGTGGTAAGAAGCCTGAGGTTGTAATGAAAGACGCAACAAGAGATTTTTGGTTAAATGCAGATGAAGCCGTAAAATACGGAATCATCGATGAAGTAATCAAAAGAAAATAATATAATATTATGAGAGTATATATTTATATACAAAATGAAAATTTAGAATCACTTAATAAAGTATTAAGTGATTCTAATAATATACCAGATGAACCTATACTAGTTTCATTCGAACCAAAACAAGGTTCTGTTATGATTTCATTAAATTACGACCAGTATGTATATTTAAATGACAATGATTTGATAAATACTCTAATATCATTTTATTAAAATAATATAATACAATATGAATAAATCTGAAAAAACTAGAAACCTATTTATTGAATTAATTAATAAGCAACTAGAACCGCACGGCGTTACATATGAAGATGTAAAAGAAAATCCATCATGGTATATGGACTACTCAACAACTCCGGAACAAGAGGAGATTTTTATAAAATATTGTGTTGATAGAATTAAATCAGTTTTAAAATTAAATAGTAGGAGAGCTTTAACTGAAGCTCAGTGGTTTGTACTACAATGGGGATTAACCACAAATACAAACTCTACCAATGTTGATAAAATAAATAAAACTTCAAAGAATAAAAATTCTTAATTTATATTAGTATAATAATTATCTAATTATCTTAATATTAGTCAACAAGACTGTGATAAATATTAGGATGAATATACTAAAATCAAATTGGTTAAAAGAAAAACCACTGGATTATGAATTAAAGAAATATATTTTTTTATCTGCTTATACCAGATTTGAAGATTTAATTTCTAATAATCAATTATTTTCAACACTTAACGAAATAGAATATCACCTCAATAAACTTTATAGGTTAAAGTATGAGAAGGATGAGTTAGATGATGCTAGGAGAATCATTACTGGAATTGATTTAGACCTAATGGATTTGACATATGATTATACAGATGAAGATTCTGAAACTGAAGATATTTATAAAATTATAGATTATTCTATAGTTAAACTAGAAGAGCTCCATAAAAAATTAAGAAAACAATGGAGGTATATCTCTGAATGTATATTAATTACTGAAATCCCAGATAAAAAACCAACTAAAAATAAAGGTGTTGTTTTTATAGTATTAGAAGATACTATAAATGTATACTCATATACAAAACCTTCTAATATGTCCGGAGACTGGGAATCTTTAATATTAAAGAAAGAAGGTGAAATTGAAAATAGTTTAAGAAAAATAGCTGAGTTTATTTCTGCTTCTGAGCGAGAATCAGATAATAATAGATTTTGGAGGTTTGATGCAATTAACCTAGATATCCAGAATATACCATATGATGATTGTATTTTACCAGTAGTAACTTTCAATCTATACAATAGACTAAAATTTAATTGAATATATAATACATAAAAAAAATTCTAGTTATGCCATACGTATCAAATGCAGATATTATTACATATATTGATAGCGAAATAAACTTTGTGCAGGGTAATTCACAAAAATATGAAATATTTTTATTTAAAGATTTTTTAAATAATCCTTTGAATTTAAATCAACCAACTGCAATTAGAGTTGCTTTATGGAATCAAACTGAAAAGTTATTACAATACAATCAACCGTTTACTTCTGGAACTTCAGGAGAACTTAATTTAGATTTGACTGGAAATACCGGTAAGATAGATTTTACTATTACTGCTGAACAAGGTAGATATGTAACTTCTGGTAATTTATTTGCTGAGGTTACAATTATTTATGAAAATTATTATCCACAATCTAAAACTTATGTTTTTGATAAAATAAAAATAGGTCAGGCAATTGCAGATGATACACAAACAGGTGTAACCCCAACAACACCAACTGATAATGATAATACATGTGGAACTCAAGTTAATAAATCTGGACCTGCATTTACATTAGAACATGTTGACTTAGATTTTCCTAGTGCAGCTGGAAATATGAGTTTAAATAGTAGTGTGCCGACAGAAGTGTCTAAAATATTATTTAAAAACCTAGATAAAAATTTAGTTAGACTAACTAATCTTGAAAACTTTTTATCTAAGAGAATTACAGATGATAGTATAAATGGAAGCATTAGACTTTTTGATAATTCAGATTCTAACTTATATGCTATTTATAAAATATCAAGATGGGATAGAGTAGACATTATCTCTGGTAATGGTAATGCCGATGATTCTGATGGTATTGAATTAACCGTTGTATTTGAAGATCAATCTTCTGGACCTGGTGTTACTAAATCACTATGGGAAGTTGGTATGGAGATATCTTATGACTTAGATGCACATGGTGATTCTACAGCTAATATTATATTACAAAATAGTGGAGGTTCTGCGAATCCATTTACCGATGGTATTTCAACATACTTAGATAAAAATATAAATATCCTACAAAATACTGATGGCGATGAATCTAACACTGGCGTTAAGATTACACATTCTCCATATTATGATTCATATGTTACTGTTGAAATAAATGGTATTAGTGTTGAATTAGGTAACGGGAGTAAAAACGCCGATGCATATTTTTCAGGTGATGGTGGATTAACTGCAGCAACTATAGAAGATATTAGAGCAGGTGATGAATTGATATGGAATGGTACAATTGCTGGATATGAATTAACAACTGAAGATGAGATTAATTTGATATATGAGGTTGATGTTGACCAATTAAGATAACTTTCTATTTTTTTAAAAAAACTAAAAAATTAAATTTTTAAAAAATTCAATTAATTTTAATAATATATTATATCAAAATTTAGGTATTTTACCAAAATATACTAAATATATAAATCACTATCGACAATAATGTTGATAGGCCAAAATAAAATTATAAAAATAATATGGCACAAATTCGTTCAAAACAAATTGCTGACTTTTTAAGTACAGTAAACTGGTCTTCTGTTGCAAATACACAGATACCAAACACCGCTGACATTAAAACTTATGTTGATGGTGAAGTTGCTGCTTTAGGTTCTGATGCTACTGCATCTATAGATTCTTTAGAAGCTGCTTTATCTGCTGAAATCGTTGCTACTAACGGTGATGTAGAAGGTTTAGAAGGTGATGTATCTTCTATAGATACTAGAGCTGGTCAAATCGAAGCTAACTTATCTGCTGAGATTTTTGCAACTAACTCTGATGTTACGTCTATTGATGTAAGAGTAAAAGATGAAGAAGATAGAGTTACTGCAATCTTAAATGCAGTTGACGCTGATCCAGATTCATTCAAAGATGTTGTTGATTTAATTAACTCAGTTGATACTGAAAATGATGACGCTTTAGCTGTTGTTATTGCTAACTTAAACTCTGAAATATCTGATACAAATTCAGATGTTATTAGAATCGATCTTAAAGACGCACAACAAGACGGTAGATTAACTGATTTAGAAAGTGGATTATCTGCTGAGATTTCTGCTACTAATTCTGACGTTACTTCTTTAGAAGATGCTTTATCTGCTGAAATATCTGATACAAATTCAGATGTTATTAGAATCGATCTTAAAGACGCACAACAAGACACTAGATTAACTGCTTTAGAAAGTGGTGCAGCTACAGAAGCTGGAGCAAGAGAAGATGCTGATGATTCTTTAGAAGCTGCTTTATCTGCTGAAATCGTTGCAACTAACACTGACTTTACTTCAGTTAACACTAGAGTATCTGATGAAGAAGATGCAAGAGAAGCTGGTGACTTAGCATTACAAGCGTCTGTAGATTCTATTGAAGCTCAATTACAAGGAACTTCTGGTGACTTAGACGCATCTGTAGATTCTTTAGAATTTGCTTTATCTGCTGAAATCGTTGCTACTAATTCTGATGTTACTTCTTTAGAAGATGCTTTAGCTGCTGAAATTGCTGCAACTGACGGAGATGTTGATGGAATTAATAATTCTGTTGATTCTTTAGAAGCTGCTTTATCTGCTGAGATATCTGCAACTAACAGTGATGTTACTAGAATTGACGGAAACGTAGGTTCTGTTGAGACAAGATTAGCTGAAGAAGAAGATAGAGTTGAAGCAATCTTAGCTGCTCTTGAAGTATCTGAACCAGATTCATTTAGAGAAATAATTGATTTAATTAACTCCGTTGATTCTGAAAATGATACTGCATTCGCAGGATACGTTCTTGCAAACAATGCATCTGTTGATTCTTTAGAAGATGCTTTATCTACTGAAATCATTGCTACTAATGGTGAAGTTAACGCATTACAAGCATCTGTAGATTCTATTGAATCTCAATTAGAAGGAACTTCTGGTGACTTAGACGCATCTGTTGATTCTTTAGAAATTGCTTTATCTGCTGAAATCGTTGCTACTAACGGTGATGTTGCTGGAATTAACGATTCTGTTGATTCTTTAGAAATTGCTTTATCTGCTGAAATCGTTGCTACTAACGGTGATGTTGCTGGAATTAACGATTCTGTTGATTCTTTAGAAGCTGCTTTATCTGCTGAAATCTTAACTGAGGCTGAAGTAAGAGAAACTAAAGACGGATCTTTAGAAACTAGAATTTCTGACGTTGAAGCTAACATAAGTGATAGCTTTGTATCTGAAGATGATTTCGTAACTGAAACATTTACAGGAAATGGATATGTATACACATTATCTGGAACTCCTGCAAATGACTTTGGTGCATTTGATGTATTTGTTAATGGTTTAAAAGTTAACGCATCATTCGCAACTGGTGATGTTACTATCTCTGCATCTTATACTATTGATGCTACTGATAGTGTAGTTGTAAAATACGTTCAAGAATAATCTTAACTGATTAATTTTTCAATAAAGGGACTCTTCGGGGTCCCTTTTTTATTTTGTGATATATAAACAAATAGTAAAATCAATATAATTTAATGAAGATAGGAATCACACTCGGATTAAATAAAGACTACGAATCACTTTGGATTAATGGTATTAAATTAAATGTTTTAAATTTAGTTAAAACGTTACAACAAATAGAAGAACATGAAGTTTATATTTTAGACACCAGTTCTAAAGTAAAAGATCTTTCTAAAGTAGCATGGGATGCAAAAAAATATCCAATTTATAAATTTATAGATCGTTGGCTAGAAACAGATATTATTATCATGTTAGGTACTTCTCTACCAGAAGCTAATGTTAAAAAATTAAAAGAACATAATCCAAATGCAAAGGTAATTAAATATCAATGTGGTAATAATTATGTAGTAGATATGGAACGTGTTATTTTTAATACAGCCCCTGAAAATGCATATCCATCTTGGGATGGTAATCATGATGAAACTTGGTTAATACCACAGCAAGAATATCAAAATTTAGAATATTTTCAAGCAGTATATCGACAAAAACCAGAACAATTAAAAGTTGTACCGTTTGTATGGGATCCAGAACATATGGATGGAAATCGCGATATACTTAAAGCAGCCGGTAAAAAAATACCTGGATATATTACAGATAAAGAAAGAGGTGAGAGAAAGATTTCTGTCATGGAACCTAATTTAAATGTAGTTAAATATTCAATGATACCAATGTTAATTGCTGAGCAAGTTCATAGAAATAAAGGTACTGGTGCATTTAAGCAATTATATATTGGAAGTGGTGACAAGATACTAAAAAATGATTATTATAAAAAAATGATTATGCAATTAGATTTGGTAAAACATAATCCACCTATTGCTAAATACGTACCCAGATATCCAGTTGCAACATTTTTAGCAGAAGAAACCGACATAGTTCTTTCACATCAATGGGAAAATCCTCTTAACTATGCATATTTAGATGCCATGTATTATGGATATCCATTAGTACATAATGCCGATTATATAAAAGATGCCGGATATTACTATGAAGGTTTTAAAGTTAATGATGGTGCTAAACAATTAGAAGAGGCATTAGCAAACCACGATCCAGAAGCTTATGCCAAGAAAAACAGATCAGCATTAAAAAGATATCTACCTACTAATAAAAAGGTAGTAGAAACCTATAAAAAATTAATTGAAAATTTATATGAACAAAAACATGATTTATCATATAAATATAATTGGAAAACAAACTTATATAAATAATGTCAAACAATAAAGAGTTATTAAAGGCGATTGAAAATTATGAAAAGCCAAAAATATCTGTAGTAATGCAAGTATTTTTAGGTGATTATCCTGGTGCTAGATCTAATCCTATTGAAAAATTTAAAAGAGCTGTAAAAAGTTTTCAAGAACAAACTTATAAGAACAGTGAATTAATAATCGTGGCCGATGGTTGTTTAAAAACACAACAGATATATCAACGAACTTTTCAAAATGAAGAGAATATTAAATTCGTTTATATTGATAAAAAGTCCGGGCTTAATATGTATGAAGACCATATAATAGACGGACAGACTTATAAATATTATCGAGGGACTGCAAGAAAGATTGGAGTTGCGGCAGCTACTGGTGATTTAATTACTTATATGGATGGTGATGACTATTTATTACCTCAACACTTATTGACTATTATGTTAAATTATAATCAACACCCAGATGGTGATTGGTGGATTAACAGAAGTTGGTATGACCATGCAACGGCAAACTGGAATGAGAATGATATTATGTATAGTACTATAAATGCAGATACTGTAGAATTTGATGAATTCAAAAATCAAAAATGGACCCCAGTTAAATTAAAAGAAAATCAAGTAATATTAAGTCCTTGGTTATTTGCACACCGAGCAACATGTAATACTAAATGGAGAGATACGATTGGAGTTTCTGAAGATGTAGATTTTAATAAAAGATTACGTGCTGAATATCCAAAAGGATTTCCGTTTGAAAGACCTACTTATATTAGATGTCATTATACTAATAAATGGGATGTTTAATGGAAAATAAAATAACATTTGTATTAACTAGTTGCGGTAGAGTTGATTTACTTGAAAAGACTTTAGATAGTTTTTTAAAATGGAATAATTATCCAATTGAAGATTATATTATTACTGAAGATTCAGCAGATCCTAATGTTTTTGAAGATTGTAAAAAATTAAACCGTGAAAAATATGATAATAAATTAAAGTTTATTTTTAATCATGAAAAGTTAGGGCAAACAAAATCTATTGATAAAGCATATTCAATGGTAAAAACACCATATATTTTTCATTGTGAAGAGGATTGGAATTTTTATCGAGGTGGTTTTATTAAACAATCGATTGATTTATTAAATATCTACCCTAACATTTTACAAGCCTGGATTAGACCAAAATCAGACGGTCATGTTAATAGAATAGCACCATTAGTTTTTAAAGTTAATGGTATACCATTTAGAAAAGTTTTACCGGCTACTTTTTATACCGGTAGAATTTTAAAAGACGGTAATCGCGAAATTGTTAAAAATTATAATGGATTTTCTTTTAATCCTGGCGTTAAGAGATTAAGAGATTATAAATTACTTAATGGTGGTTATTCGAGTTATAATCAAGAACACTTAATCGATTATTTTTATCGGGATGCTGGATATATTGTAGTTAGTTTAGGTAAAAACAATACAGATGGTTGGGTCAATCATATTGGAAATAATAGAAGAGTTGAAAATACTAAACATTAATTTATTATTTAGACTTACCAAGTGACATTTTAAAAATCTTAGCACATTCTTCTAAATAAGTTTCTTTATGCTCTTCTGGTCTTACATACCATTGATAGGCCATTGACTGCTCATATTTTGAAATTTGTTCTTTTAGATTTAAAATATTCTCATTTATATTATTTATCTTTTCATCATCTAATTCAAAAGATTCAATTCTTAAATCTAAAGCTACTTTTAATAATAAACCCCAGTCATAAGTATCATTAGCTTGATTAGCTTCTTCATATGCTAATTTCAAAAATTCACTTTCTTCTTCAGATTCTGAGTTAATTTTATCAGGATGACATTTTATTACAACCTTTCTAAATAGCTTCTTGAAATCTTTATCGTCGAATGAAACACTTTCAATCTCATCCACTTTTTTAGGTTTTTCACCATCACCTTTTGGTGTTAAGGCTTCTAACGCACTTTCATCTACTCTTTTTAATTCATTTCTAAATAATGATTCTGCTTCATTAGAAATTTCTTTAAAATCATTTAAAGTTTCTAAATGATATACATAATCTCTAATTACTTTCTTGGCTAATATATTCATATTCTATTTATCATACATAATATGTTAATAATATAAATTAAATTCAAAAAAACAAATATGAACATATACAGACTGATATATAAACCAGCATGAAATAGATCATGTCAAATTCATTTAAAAAATAAAAAAATAATTTATCTATGTCACAAATTAAAATTAAGCAGGTTGACGGTTTACAGGCTAAATTGGATCAATTAGATTCTCAATTAGCAGCTGGTTCGTTAAAGTCTGAGTATTCTCAGACGTCTCATGGTTTTAGTGCTGGTAATGTTATTGCATTTAACAATGGTTCTTGGATATTAGCTGACGCAAGTGATGCTAATAAGCTAGGAAGATTAGTAGTAGAAAGTGTTACTACTGATACCTTTGTTGCAGTTCAGATTGGTAATATTGAAGTATCTGGTTGGGGATTAACTGCCGGAGAATTCTATGTTGTTACTGAAGCTGGAGATGGTTCAATCACTGAATTTATCGGAGCAACAAATCCAAACTATGCATTTAGCAACCCAGTATTACAAGCTATTACTTCAACAAAAGCACAGGTTCTTCCATGGAGACCAAGTTTAGGAGCAACTCCAATTGCACAAGGAACTGAATATGCTCAGCAGGGATTAACTACAGCAACTTCAGGTAACGGTTCAGCAACTGGTATAACATTAGACTTTACACCATTTGCTGATGGTTCAGTTCAAGTGTTTGTTAACTCAATTGCATTAACAGAATCATATGGTGATAAAACTGGTGATGTATACTTTTCAAACGATGGAGGTACTACAGCTAGAGCTTTAGCAGATATTGAAGCTGGTGATGAATTAATATGGAACGGTACAATTGCTGGTTACGATTTAACATCGTCAGATGAAATCGAAATGGTATATGAAAGAAGTTCATTAGATTAAAAAGAAAAAAATAAAAATAAAAATATAAATTATGGCATATATTTCTACGTTTGGACCCCAAGGACCTACAGGACCATTGGGTATTCAAGGTGACCAGGGAGCTAAAGGCGATCAAGGGTTACAAGGACCAACCGGCGAACAGGGTATACAAGGTGATCAAGGTATTCAAGGAGAGCAAGGCTTTCAAGGACCTACCGGAGAGCAAGGTATACAAGGTGAGCAAGGATTTCAAGGACCTAAAGGAGATCAAGGAGAACAGGGTGTAACAGGAGCACAAGGTTCAGAAGGATATACTCCAATAAAGGGTACTGATTATTTTGACGGTGCTCAAGGTGAAAAAGGAGATCAAGGAGATCAAGGAGAAAAAGGAGATCAAGGAGAACAAGGTTTAACCGGTGAACAAGGTGTTCAAGGAGAACAAGGATTCCAAGGTGAAAAAGGAGAACAGGGAGATCAAGGTTTCCAAGGACTTAAAGGAGATCAAGGTTTCCAAGGACCTACTGGTGAACAAGGTATTCAAGGTTATCAAGGAGACGAAGGTATTCAAGGAGAACAAGGATTCCAAGGACCTACTGGTGAACAAGGTATTCAAGGTTTCCAAGGTGAAAAAGGAGAACAAGGTGATCAGGGTATTCAAGGAGACCAAGGAGACCAAGGACCTAAGGGTGATCAAGGTGAACAAGGATTCCAAGGTATTCAAGGTGAACAAGGATTCCAAGGACCTAAGGGAGACCAAGGAGAACAAGGAGATCAAGGTTTAAAAGGAGACCAAGGTATTCAAGGAGAACAAGGATTCCAAGGACCAACTGGAGAACAAGGTATTCAAGGAGAACAAGGATTCCAAGGTGAAAAAGGAGATCAAGGTGATATTGGTGCTACTGGAGAACAGGGTATTCAAGGAGATCAAGGTTTTCAAGGAGACCAAGGAGATCAAGGACCTAAAGGAGATCAAGGTTTCCAAGGAGAACAAGGTGACCAAGGTTTTAAAGGAGATCAAGGAGAAAAAGGAGACCAGGGAGAACAAGGATTCCAGGGTATTCAAGGAGATCAAGGTGAAAAAGGAGACCAAGGATACCAAGGTATTCAAGGTGAACAAGGATTCCAAGGACCAACTGGTGAGCAAGGATTCCAAGGTGAAAAAGGAGATCAAGGTGATGTTGGTGCTACTGGAGAACAGGGTATCCAAGGAGAACAAGGATTCCAAGGACCTAAAGGAGATCAGGGAGACCAAGGGCATACTGGTGAACAAGGTATTCAAGGAGAACAAGGATTCCAAGGACCTAAGGGAGACCAAGGAGAACAAGGAGATCAAGGTTTAAAAGGAGACCAAGGAGATGTTGGTGCTACTGGAGAACAAGGTATTCAAGGTGAACAAGGATTCCAAGGACCTAAAGGAGATCAAGGTTTCCAAGGTGAAAAAGGAGATCAGGGTGATGTTGGTGCTACTGGTGAACAAGGTATTCAAGGTGAACAAGGATTTCAAGGACCAACTGGTGAACAAGGTATTCAAGGTGAACAAGGATTCCAAGGACCTAAAGGAGATCAAGGTGAAAAAGGAGATCAAGGTTTAAAAGGAGATCAAGGAGACGTTGGTGCAACAGGTGCTCAAGGTCTTAAAGGAGATCAAGGATTCCAAGGACCAACTGGTGAACAAGGTATTCAAGGTGAACAAGGATTTCAAGGACCTAAAGGAGATCAAGGTGAAAAAGGAGATCAAGGTGCTAAAGGAAATACTGGTATTCAAGGAGAACAAGGATTCCAAGGACCTAAAGGAGATCAAGGAGATCAAGGTTTAAAAGGAGCTCAAGGTTTCCAAGGTATTGAAGGTTCTCAAGGTAATGCAGGATGGGGTGTTGAAATGCAAGGACAAGTTGCAACCCAATCTAATTTACCAGCAACTGGAAATTCAAATGGAGATGCTTATATAGTACAATCGGATGATTCATTATGGATCTGGACATCAGCAGATGGATGGGTATCAGGTGGATCTATACAAGGACCAATAGGTAATCAAGGTTTAAAAGGAGATCAAGGAGATCAAGGTTTAAAAGGAGATCAAGGTGCTAAAGGAGATCAAGGTGCTAAAGGAAACACCGGTATTCAAGGTGAACAAGGATTCCAAGGACCTAAAGGAGACCAAGGAGAAAAAGGAGACCAAGGAAATGTTGGTGCAACAGGAGCTCAAGGTAAAACAGGTATTCAAGGAGCTCAAGGTGCTAAAGGAGATCAAGGTTTAAAAGGAAACACTGGTATTCAAGGAGAACAAGGATTCCAAGGACCTAAAGGAGACCAAGGAAATGTTGGGGCAACTGGAGCTCAAGGTATTCAAGGACCACAAGGTAAAACTGGACTTAAAGGAGACCAAGGAAATGTTGGTGCAACTGGAGCTCAAGGTATTCAAGGACCGCAAGGTAAAACTGGTGCACAAGGTTTAGAAGGATATACTCCACAAAAGTATACTGATTATTTTGACGGTGCTCAAGGTAAAACTGGACCAATAGGTGCACAAGGTGCTCAAGGTAAAACTGGACCAGTTGGACCTAAAGGAGATCAAGGTATTCAAGGACCACAAGGTGTTAAAGGAAGTACTGGTTCTCAAGGTATTCAAGGACCACAAGGATTCCAAGGACCTAAAGGAGATCAAGGTGTTAAAGGAAGTACTGGATCTCAAGGCCTTCAAGGACCACAAGGTAAAACAGGTCTTCAAGGAGCTCAAGGTTTCCAAGGTAAAACTGGACCAATAGGACCACAAGGACCTAAAGGAGATCAAGGTTTTAAAGGAGATCAAGGTGTTAAAGGAAGTACTGGATCTCAAGGTCTTCAAGGACCTAAAGGAAATACGGGTAATCAAGGTATTCAAGGACCACAAGGTAAAACTGGACCAACTGGTGCAACAGGTGCACAAGGTAAAACTGGACCAATCGGACCAAGAGGTTATCAAGGTTATCAAGGTCTTCAAGGTGCTCAAGGTGTTAAAGGAAGTACAGGTTATCAAGGTCTTCAAGGATCTCAAGGTAATCAAGGTAAAACTGGACCAATCGGTGCACAAGGTAAAACTGGACCAATTGGTTATCAAGGTACTCAAGGTAAAACTGGACCAATAGGACCACAGGGTGTTAAAGGAAGTACAGGAACTACGGGTGCTCAAGGTACTCAAGGTAAAACTGGACCAATCGGACCAGCGGGACCACAAGGTAAAACTGGACCAATAGGACCACAAGGTGTTAAAGGAAGTACAGGAACTACGGGTGCTCAAGGTACTCAAGGTAAAACTGGACCAATCGGACCAGCGGGACCACAAGGTAAAACTGGACCAATAGGTTATCAAGGTCATCAAGGTAAAACTGGTGCACAAGGTTTAGAAGGATATACTCCACAAAAGTTTACTGATTATTTTGACGGTGCTCAAGGTCATCAAGGTAAAACTGGACCAATCGGACCAGCGGGACCACAAGGTAAAACTGGACCAATCGGACCAAGAGGTTATCAAGGTTATCAAGGTAGAACAGGACCAATCGGACCAAGAGGTTATCAAGGTTATCAAGGTAAAACTGGACCAACAGGACCAACACTTGCTGTTAGTAGTAATGCTAATAATAGAGTTATTACAGCAACTGGAGGAAGCAGTGTACAGGCTGAATCTGGATTGACATTTAATAATAGTTTATTAAGTGTAGATGGAAATACCACTATAACTGGTACGGCTGCTATTGGAAATAATGACCATTTATATAAGTTAGATGTTTCAAATGCAGACAGCACCCAAACATCTCTTGACTCTCTTACTTTTAGAGCGCGTAGCTTGAATTATTCTGGGACTGTTGCTGCGTTCGAAAATAATAGTGGAGTAAATACTAACATAAGAATATCTGACACTGTGGACGACATGTATATTGTGTCTAGGGACGGAATAATGGGATTAGGTCCTAGCGGAGGTTGGAGTAGCAGCAACTTAAACATTACCAATACTGGGAATGTAGGTATTGGAACTAGAACCCCAGATGCTAGGCTTCATGTTAAAGGCAATTTAAGAGTCGATAATGGTAGAATAAACTTTTACGATGGTGTTAATCAAAGGGGTTATATTGGTGGTACTGGGACTAGTTTATTTCCTATAGCATCTAGTTATAAAATAGTTTTTAAAACTGGCTCTAACTATGATGAAAAAATGCGTTTGACAGATGATGGTAGATTATTGCTAAATGCGCCTGATGATGCTTCCGCATATAATAGCCGTTTTGAAGTAGTAGGTGGTAGTACAGACTCAGGAACTAACTTAACCTTTAAAACTAGTGGTAGGCTTGGTATTGGTAATTATAATCCTGGTTACAAATTAGATGTAACGGGTGCAATAAGAGCAAGTGGTGATATAATAGCTTTTTCTGATGAAAGAGTTAAAGAAAATATCATACAAATAGATGGCGCTATTGATAAGGTAAAATCTCTAAGAGGTGTTCAATATAATAAAATAGGTGAGGATAAAAAATCTATTGGTGTAATTGCCCAAGAGATTGAAGCAATTTTACCTGAAGTTGTACACACTGATAGTGATGGGATGAAATCAGTTGCATATGGTAATATCATAGCGGTCTTAATTGAAGCTATTAAAGATCAACAAAAACAAATTGATGAGCTTAAAAAATAGTTAAAATTAGTATAATTCAATAATAAAAAGCCTAAACTTTTAAGTTTAGGCTTTTTTTATAAACAAAAAATAAGTAGGTTATATAATACATAATAATATAAATTTATGAAACAAATATTTTTCCAAAGCTCATTACCAAGATCAGGGAGCACATTATTACAAAACATATTAGCTCAAAACCCAGACTTTTATGCAACACCAACATCTGGGTTATTAGAATTAGTTTATGCTTCTAGAGCTGTATTTTCAAATTCACCTGAATTCAAAGCACAGGATCCTATGACAATGTATAAAGCATTTACAGGATTTTGTAGAGCAGGATTACAGGGTTATTTTAAAGATATTACTGATAAAAAATATGTTATCGATAAGTCTAGGGGTTGGGCTATAAATCAAGATTTTTTAAAGAATTTTCATGATAACCCAAAAATAGTATGTATGCTCAGAGATCCAATAGATGTTTTTACATCTTTTGAAAAAAAATTCAGAGAAAATCAACATATCGAATTAGGCATAGTACATGGTCGTGATCTCAAAGGTACTACGATTAAAAAAAGAATAGATCATTTCGCTAATATTTTACCACTAGGAATATCACTTGATAATATCCACGATTTAATTGTTAGACAATTAGATAAAAATATACTTTTTATTAAGTTTGAGGATTTAACAAAAGATCCACAGACAGAAATGAATAAGGTATATGATTATTTTGAAGTAGAAAGATTCGAACATGATTTTAATAACATTAAGCAAATAACACAAGAAGACGATAGAATACACGGTCCTTTTGGAGATCATAAAGTAAGACAAGTAGTCGCACCTTTAAAATCTCAAGCTATTGAAATATTGGGTGCTGATAATTGCGAATATATTAGAGAAAAATACGATTGGTTTTATAGAGAATTTAAATATTAATAATATATATTATTATTGTAATATTTTAAGAAAGATCATATATTTTATAATAATAAAAAGATATATAAAATAAAAATAATTAAAATTATGGCATTACCGACTACAGGTCCTTTATCTTTTAACCAAATTAGAACAGAATTAGGTATATCACAATCAAATAGTTCTCTGAGATCTATGTCTAATCAGGCTGGAAAAAGTACACCAGATGCAGTTAGTGAATTTCGTGGTTTTTCAAATGGTGTTGCCATTTATGTTGCTAATGAGTTCTTTGGATATGGCGGTTCGAGTACTGAAGGATATCAGTCAGGTACCATGAAATGGTCTTTAGCATCACAATACTATGGATATGGTTACGAGTCAGATACAGATAATGTAACTTTAGCATATGATACACCGGTTCAAATAGATGCATATATGTCCGGGAGTGGTACGGGGAATGGCGTAGCTTTGGAGATATTTACAAACGATGAATATCTGTTTTATGGAACAGACAGTAACTATGGACCAATTTCTACAACACAATATAAAACGTTCACGACATCAAATAGTCCAAACGGCGATAACTCAATAATAGTTTTCGCATCTGCATATTACTATTATAGTTATTAAACAAAAATAAATTAAAAACAAAATAAATTAAAACAATGGATATACAACCAATACAATTTCCTTTAAACCTAGGAACAGCAGATAGATTCTTAGTAAGAATCAACTTAGCACTTGAATTAGAAAAAAACACTATAAATTATCTTCTAATAGATTCTAATAATGTAAAAAAACCACTTGCTAGAGGTCAATTTCCTCTAACACAAGAACAAATTGATAATCATGGAAATGATATTAACTGGGCATATGATTATGCAGCAGAACAATTAGGTGTAACTTTAATAAAATAAAATATAAAATAGATAAACCATGGAAACAATTTGGAAAATAACAAATTTAAAAAGAATACCAGGTAACGATCTAGTTATCGAAGCAGAATATGGTGTTACATTTAAATTAGAAGATGAAATGGATAGAAGATTTGGAGTAGTTACTTTAGAAGGTGATGCAAATGACCCAAATTTTGTACCGTACGCAGACTTAACTGAAGAGTTAGTAATAGGATGGGTAAAGTCAGTATTGGGTGCTGAATCTGTCGCTGCATTAGAAGGTCAACTACAAGAAGAGCTTCAAGGTAGAATTGATAAAAAAAACAATCCAGAATTTATAGAAGAAAATCCTTTTGTAAAGAAAAGAATTCGTAAAATTCAAGATAGTTCAGAAGAATAATTACTAATTTAATTAAATAATCTAAAAGCACGGGATGATGAAACATTTCCGTGCTTTTTTATATAATGATATATGTACTAAATATTATTATATGCAAAAAAAATATTCTATATTCCACATAGAAGGTGGATTAGGAAAACACATAGCTGCAACTGCAGTCGCAAAATGCATCAAGAATACACATCCAGATAGAGAACTAATAGTAGTTTGTGCATATCCAGAAGCTTTTATTAATTTACCATTCGTTTCTAGAGTTTATAAAATAGGAATGACACCTTATTTTTACGATGAATTTATAAAAGATCAAGACTTTTTAGTTTTTAAACATGAACCTTATTTTACAACAGATCATATCAAAAAATCAAAATCTTTAATAGATAATTGGTGTAACTTGTATGATTTAAATTATTTTGGAGAACTACCAGAAATTAGATTTAATTACAGACAACTTCAATTTAACCAAAATCTATGGTATAGAGAAAAACCTATATTCTTAATTCAAACAAATGGAGGTCCATTAGAAGGTCAGAAATATATGAATTCTTGGACCAGAGATATTCCACCATATCTATTAAATACTATTATTGAATTGTTTAAAGATGATTACCATATAATACAAGTATGTAGACACAAAAATCAAGCAATGCATACAGAAATCGAAGTTATATCAGAACCTATGAGCAACACTGAATTATTCGGTTTAGTTCAAGCCTCTAGTAAAAGATTATTAATAGATAGTTCTTTACAACATATTGCAACTGCTCTAAATAAAAAATCAACAGTTCTTTGGATTGGAACAGATCCTAAAGTATTTGGATATGATTTACATGATAATATTTCAGCAAATTTAAATGATGATAATTTTAAAAGACCTGAGAGTTATTTATTTGACTATGGATTTAATGGGGAATTATATGAATGCCCGGTTGAAGATATGAGAACCATGTTCGATGCTACTCAAATTATAAATAGTTTAAGCTTACAAAATTAATATATGAAACAGATATTTTTTCAAAGCTCATTACCAAGAGCCGGAAGTACATTATTACAAAACATATTAGCCCAAAATCCAGATTTTCATGCAACACCAACGTCTGGAGTATTAGATTTATTATTAGCAGCTAAAGGTATATATAATAATTTACCAGAATTTAAAGCACAAAATGAAAGTGTAGTAGAAGAACATCTTAAGGGATTTTGGAAAGCAGGATTAGAAGGTTATTTTTCTAATATAGAAGAATCTTACGTTATTGATAAATCCAGGGGTTGGAGTATTTTTTATGATTTTGTTAATTCATTTTACCCAAATCCTAAAATGGTATGTATGCTTAGAGATCCTAGGGATATTTTTACATCTATGGAAAATAATTATAGAAAAAATCCATTAGCAAATACAGGGATAGTTGACGGTTCGAAATTAAAGGGTACTACAGTTGAAAAAAGAATAGATTATTTTGCAGCTAATATACCAGTTGGCTTAGCATTTGATAGATTAAGAGATATTGTATCTCAAGGTTTAGATAAAAATATGCTTTTTATTAAGTTTGAAGATTTGACAAGGGATCCACAAACAGAAATGAATAAGGTATATGATTATTTTGGAGTTGAAAGATTCGAACATGATTTTAACAATATCGAACAAATAACACAAGAAGACGATAGAGTGCATGGTCCTTTTGGAGATCATAGGGTAAGACAAGTAGTTGCACCTATAAAATCCAAAGCAGTTGAAACTTTAGGTCCGGCTGCATGTAATTGGATTAGAGAATCCTACGATTGGTTTTATAAAGAATTTAAATACTATTAATTATGATATATTGGTTTACAGGTCAGCCATGTGCTGGAAAAACAACATTAGCAAAATTACTACAATATGAATTAGGAGATACGCCATTCATGATTGATGGTGATGATATGAGAGATTTATTCTCAAACAAAGATTACTCTATAAAGGGTAGAGTAGAAAATGTAGGAACGGCACAACGAATAGCACACTATTTACACAATCAAGGTAAAGATGTTATAGTTTCTTTAGTATCGCCATATATAGATCAACGTGAGGACTTTAAAAAGTTATTAGGTGATAATATAAAAGAAATTTATGTTCATACATCCGAGGCTAGAGAACGAGATCATTTTGCTGCAGTCGCATATGTGGCACCTAAAGAAAACTTTATAGATATAGATACAACAGAAGATTCTCCTAAAAAATCTATTGATAAAATATTAAACGAGATAAATAAATAAGTATGAAAAAGTATTTAGCACAAGCAGCATTTCAGTCATCATTTAACGAGAATAAATATTCAATGTATATTGGAAGATGGCAACCATGGCACGCAGGTCATAGATGGTTAATAGACCAAAGATTATACGAAGGTAAAAATGTATGGATTGCAATTCGTAATATACCACCAGATGAAAAAAATCCTTGGACGGCAGAAGAAGTATTAGCTAATTTGCAAATTGAATTAAAAGATTTAATAGAAGAAGGTAGAGTAGTTACAACAATCGTCCCAGATATTGAATCAATAAATATAGGAAGAGGTGTTGGATATGATGTTATAGAACATTGCCCACCTGATCAAGTAAAAAATATCTCTGCCACTAAAATCAGAGAGCAAATGAAAAAAGATGGTAAGTTATAAAAGACATATTGCTAAAACAATAAGCTGGAGAGTTATAGGAACTTTAGATACGATGTTACTTTCAGCAATAATCACTGGCAGTTGGCAAACTGGTTTAACAATCGGTGGTGTAGAAGTTTTTACTAAAATGGTATTATACTTCTTTCACGAAAGATTATGGTATAAGTTTTCTAAATTCGGTGTAGAAAAAAAGTAATTAATATGAAAAGTATTAAAACGTTTGGCCAATTCTTAAATGAAGGTCGTAGTAAATATGATGGTATAGCATCTAAACTTACTAAAGAAACTTTTAAAAGATGGATGATTGACTATAAATCTACCGGTGGAAATGGAAAGTCAACATTTAGTGAACAAATAGAATTGAATGGTCTTGAATTTGATCTAACAGCAACTCTATATTTTGACAAAGTTGAAAGTACTAAAATAAAAGGATTTGAAATTCTTGGAAGTACTGGAGCTGATGGTCGAGATGAAGACGATGAAGGAGATGACCAAACGCCATTCATTATTATAGACTTTGCAATTAATACCGAATGGCTTCCTGGATATTGGCAAGAAATTTACATGTATCTTGCAGATTGTATGAGGCATGAAATGGAACACATAACACAAGACGGTGTTTCAATAGGAAATTATAAACCAGGTAAACCGAATGAAGATGATTCATTTCTAAGAGGACTGATCCAAAGTGGTATGATGGAAGAGTATGAGTACTTGTTATTACCAAAGGAAATTGATGCAAATTTACAAGGATTAAGATTTGAATCCAAGAAACGTAAAGAAAATATCATTGAAGCAATAAACAGATATTTGGATACAAAGGGTTTACTTCCTAAACAAAGGGAAATGGTATTAGACGCTTGGAGAAAAAGAGCAAAGAAAATAGGTGGAATTCCTAAATTTTAAAAAGCCTATTTAATAAATTCATAATATATAATAATATATTATAATAATCAAACAATTTATGAAGATTAATATTATTACAAGGTGTACTAGGTCACAAAACTTAAAAGAAATTAAAGATTCTATTCTTGAAATTAAAAAACCTAGCAATGTTTCTATAAAATGGCATGTTGTATTCGATACTAAAGTTTTAAAAGATATCGACGCAGATATTTTAAATACGTTGGATGATGGTAATGTCCAATTCCATTTTAGAAAAGGAGACGGATGGGGTTTAAGTCAGTTAAATGATTTGATACACTCATTAGATGGTTGGATATATCATTTAGATGATGACAATATATTACACCCAGATTTCTATACAGAGATGTCTAAAGTTGTGAAAGACAATCCAGAAACTAAAGGTATTATTTTTGCTCAGAAAGTAGGTGGTCGTGATTTTACAGGATTAGATATTAGAAAGGCTAAACCAGAAAATGTAGAGGTACAAAGAATAGATTTAGCACAATGGATTATTCATAGTGATTTACATAAAGATTATTCATACGGTTCTGGATATGTAGCGGATGGTCAATTTATTGAAAATATCTTTAAAGAAAACAAAGACTCATTTACAATACATAATAAAGTATTATGTTATTATAACTATTTAGAAAGAAAGTCAACAGCTAAAGTTCCTAAAGTTCTTTATATAGGACCCGGTGAACCTGAAATTAAAACAACAAAGGTTCTTGATTATGAAGCTGATGAATTAGAAGTTAAATATCTAACAACCGACGCAGATATAAGTAAGCTTATGGTATCATTTAAACCAGATGCGATTATAACAGTGTCAGATGACTGGAGTGTTTTTAATAATCTAAAAAGGATGTCAATAAATATAAGACGCCGATGGGTTAATTTAGAAACAAATCACAATACAAATTTAGGAGATCTTGCATATGACTGTGCTATGTCTAATATGCTAAATCCGTCTTATTTAAACGATGAAGATACAATATCTTTCTTTACACCAATTTATAATACTGGTGAAAAATTAAGAAACACTTATAAATCTTTACTGGATCAAACTTACGGAAACTGGGAATGGGTAATTGTAAATGATTCTACAGATGGTGGTAAAACTCTTAAAATTGCAGAAGATATTGCATCTCAAGATCCTAGGGTGGTCGTATACGACTTCAGAGAAAAGAGTGGTGGTAATATTGGTGAAGTAAAATATAGAGCATGTGCGCTAGCTAAAGGATATATCTTGGCCGAATTAGATCATGATGACTTGTTAGTTCCAGATTGTGCTGAATATTTGCATAAAGCAGCACAAAAACACCCAGAATGTGGCTTCTTTTTTAATGATACATTAGAAGTAGATGAGAGATGGAATTCATTAACATATCCTGAAGGATTTGCATTAGGATATGGTAGATACAGAGACATGGAATACGCCGGTAAAACTATGAAAGTTGCCACACAGCATAATATTAATCCAAAAACAATTAGACATATTGTAGGTGTTCCAAATCACGTTAGAGCATGGAGAAGAACTACATATTTTGAAATTGGTGGACATAACCGTGGATTAACAATTGCTGATGATTATGAATTAGTGGTTAGAACATTCTTAAAAACCAAAATGTGTAAGATACCAAAATTAGGATATGTTCAGTTTATTTATGATAATGAAGGAGGTACAAATACACATAATTTATCTAGAGCAGATATTCAAAGACGTGTTAGAACAATTGCTGATAAATACAACCAAAGAATAAAGGCTAGATTTGAAGAACTTGGTTTAGAAGATTGGGCTTATGAAGGTAATCCACATTACCCTATTTTAACACCATCTCGATTTGGAGAGGCGGAACAAGTAGCAAATATAACATATCAAGAATAGTATGAAACCAAATATGACATGTATGCAAATTAAAATTTATGTACATCATATGGAAATTGATGAGATGTTTGATTTTATCCATGATAGAATTTCAACACCACCAAACTATTGGATTAACCCACAAGAACTACCAGGTACTATATCTGGTGGTTTTTTAGAGGTTTATGTTACTTATAAAATATATGATAAAATAAGAACTATCAGAACTCATAATACTTGGAATGAGTTATAAACTTTTTTAATTTTCATACTATAATATTATATAAAAATAAATTATGTATAGTACTGAAGATTTTAAAAATTGGTTATTTATTGATGTTGAAACTGTAGCTGTTACAGATTCTTTAGATAAATTACCTGGTGTTTTAGGTAAAAACGCATTAGATCATTGGGCCAATAAAGCCAAATACGAAAGACAAAACAATATTGCATTAATAGATGCAACAGACGCTGAAATTTATGACCAATGGGCTGCAGTACAACCTGAGTTTGGAAAGGTAATTGTAATTTCAGTTGGACAAGTAAAATGGGAAGATGGAATACCAGTTCCTAAAGTACGCTCTATTTATGGACATGACGAGAAAGAAGTTTTAGAAGAGTTTATGACAATGATGCAAAAAATATTTACTGCAAATCCAAATGTTCAAATTGTTGGCCATAATATTAAAAGATTCGACTTACCATTTATTCTTAAAAGATCTATAGTTAATGATGTTAAGATCCCATCTAAGTTACATTTACAAAAATTAAAACCATGGGAATCTTGTTTAGTTGATACTACTGAAATATGGAAGTTTGGAAGTTATTCTGGAGGTGCATCACTTGGATTAGTATGTGATTTACTAAATATAGAAACTCCAAAGGTAGATATGAAAGGAGATCAAGTTACAGGAATATATTGGAACGAAGATAGATTCGGAGATATTAAAGATTATTGTGAATTAGATGTCATTGCAACTATGAATTTAATGTTAAAGTTTTCTCAATTACCAATTATTGAAAAATAATGTCAATTTGTCAATTTTTAAACTTTGGCATGATTTTTTCTATATTAGTACAAAGCAATAAAGCTTGATGTTTAATAAAATAAATTTATAAATTATGTTTTTTACAAATCCAAGATTAGAAAAGTTAGTAGATGATATTTTTGAAAATAGTACATCTAGGTTTTCACCAATGTTTAATTCTACAATTATTAAAAAGTATTATGATTTACCAATAATCTCTAAAGATGAAAACGGCGTTGAAGTTAAATTAACACTGGCCGGTTACGAAAGAGAAGATCTGGAAATCTCAATAGAAGATGGTTTACTTAAAATTAATACTGTTGAGGATTTATCAGAGGATCTTGAATCGGTTGAAAGAAGTTTTGAAATAGATGATAAATTAGATTCTAAATCATGTACCGCAACAATGAAGGCCGGGATTTTAACTGTTTCATTTAATTATAAAAAACCTAAAAAGGCAAAAAAAATAAAAATTAACTAAATTTTAACACTTTAAATTTTTTTAATTGATTAATTTTAATTATATTTGTATATAACAAAAAAGTAATAGATATGGATAATTTTAATGATATGTTTGAAGACAACAATGATGAGATTTTAAAAATTCAGCAAGAGGCTGAAAACCAAACTAGAATTAGTGCCATGAGAGATCAATTGGCAAGAGCTAATTATAATTCAATAATAGAACATGGAATTGATACTAAATCATTAGAAGATGTTGAACCAGTGAAAAGAGTGTTGGTTGAAACTTTAGAATATTTTGAAGATTTAGAAGAATACGAAAAATGTGCTAAATTAAAAATCGTTATAGATTCTTTATAAAATTATAACGATATAAAGATAAACCCGCTAATTGCGGGTTTTTTATTTACTAAACTTTAGCAGAATATATAATATAATAATAAAATAATCATCATGGAAGAAAGATCATTAGATAGAATTGCAAACGCTTTAGAAAAAATAGTTGATTTAATGGAAGCTGAAGATGCTAGACGTCGACGTAGAACCATTAACGAATTAAAGGAAGTTAGAGAGTTAAACAAGACTGCACTTAAAGATAGAAAGAAGCAACGATATGCAAATCCAGCTACAAATAAGAATACTGATCAGGAGTAAGGTATGAACTATTATGAAATCATAGATGTTCCAACTGGTGCTACCTTAGATGAAATTAAAAAGGCATATCGTAAACAAGTAAAGGTACATCATCCAGATGCTGGTGGTAATGATAATACATTTAAACAATTATCTACCGCATATGAAACTTTAAGTAATCCAGAAAAGCGAAGGCTATATGATTTAAAAATAGGTGTTGGATATTCTAACGATTGGCAATCTTATTTTAACAAATCCTTTAATTCAGGTGCTGGTTTTAGCGATGCATTTGATAAAACATACGGATCTGAAGCCAAAGGCCCTGATGTCAAAATACGGTTTAATCTTACAATGGAAGAAGTTTACCATGGGACTAAAAAGTATATCGATACCGGAGAAGGTAGATTTAATATTAAGATACCAAAGGGTATTAAGAATGGGGCAAAATTAAGAATTAAAAATAAAGGTAGATCACATCCATATAATTCAAGTGCTCCAAAGGGTGATGTCATTTTAATTATTCAATGGCTAGTAGATCCGGAATTAATAGTTAATGGTGATGATATATGGGTAGAATTACCAATCCCATTCTTTGATATGCTATTAGGAACTAGAGTTGATATAGCAACAAAGGTTAATAAATCAAGTGTTGAAATACCAAGAAATGCATATGATGGTCAACATATAACAGTTGCTGGCGGTGGAATGCCAATATATAATACAAATATGTATGGTAACTTAATGATTAAATTAATTGCCAAGCCTATTAAATTAAACGAAGAACAAATTAAACTAGTAAAAAAAATAAAGGAAATAGCGGATGTATGATTTAAATGATGATTTTGAAGATGCACAATCTAACTTTAATATATCAAATATAGAAGATACTATGATGGAGATGGTATACGAAACTATTATGGTAAATGTTGATGATGCTATTAAATCAGATACTCCAGTTTCCGAAAAGTTAAAAGCACTATATTCTGTATTAAAACATTTTGAAAATATTGAAGAATATGAAAAGTGTGGAAATATTAAAAAAATCATAGAAGACATAAAATGTTAATAATAAAAGTAGAAGGCGGTAATATAGAAAAGGCACTTAAGAAATTTAAGTATAAAGTAAATAATACCAAACAAACTAAAAAACTAAAAGAAAAACAGCAATTTGAAAAACCTTCAATTGCTAAACGAAAACAACTACAAAAGGCAAAATATCTAGAGAGCAAGCGAGAAATATAATATATTACCACTATATTTTTTATTCAAAATTAGGCAATAAACTGTATGGTATATTAATATATAAAATGTGCTGTCAAAGGCACTAATTATAAAAAAGAATTTAATCGCATGCAAGATAAAAATGAAGACGAAAGAGATTCATTAATGCGTTCATCATATTATACAATTACCCGTAATTTTACTAAAACTGTTAATAGGTTTGTGGTATTTAAAGAAGGGTCGAACTTAATAGAGATACCGCATGGTGTTGGTCAGAGAAGTCAATTTATAAATGTTTTAATAGAGTATTTCGAAACACTTGAAGAATACGAAAAGTGCGAAAAATTACTTAATCTAAAAAAACTGGTTATAGAAACCGGAGACTAAAAATATATTATTATATGAGCGAAAATCGTAAGATTAATCCAAAGAATATAAAAATTAATAAAGATCAATTAAAGGTAACTTTAAGACAATCTCAACAAAAATATGTTAGAAAAATATTAGATAGTGATATCACTTTTTGCCAAGGTCCAGCCGGAACTTCAAAAACATTCACAGCATGTTATGCAGCTTTAAGTTTACTAGCAGATAAAAAAATTAAAAATATTGTATTGTGTAAGCCAATACAAGAAGCCGGTGAAAAGCTTGGATTTTTACCAGGTGATGTGCAAGAAAAAATCAATCCTTATATGGAATCTTACATTACAAACATGAGTAAGATTGTTGGGGTTGAGGCTACACAAAAATTAATAGATTCTGGGATTATTCAATTTAAACCTTTAGCATTTATGCGAGGAGATACTTACGATGATGCACTTATGGTTTTAGATGAAGCGCAAAATAGTTCATTTAAACAACTTATGTTATTTGTTACTAGAATGGGAAAATCCTCTAAAGTAATTGTAACTGGAGATGTTAGCCAGTATGATATTGCTAAAAGAGATATCGGACTAGAATCTTTCATAGATTTAATGGAAGGTATTAATGGTGTATCTTCTCATAAGTTTACCGACAAAGATATCGTGAGAGCTAAGATATTAAAAGATGTTGTTAAGCGTTATGAAAAATGGAAATTAAATAACGAGAAATAGAAACAATTGCATGGTTTATAATATAATATTATATAATAAATCAAAAGATGAGCAAAGAAATTCTATTAAAATCTAGTTTTAACAGTAACCCAAATATAATTGAAGTAGGTTTAGACGAAGCCGGGCGTGGTGCATTAGCCGGACCAGTAACGGTTGCAGCTTGTATTATGCCTGTAGACTTCCAACACCTATTAATTAAAGATTCTAAATTACTTTCTGGGCCACAGAGAACTGAGGCAGTTGAGATTGTCAAAAAACATGCAATTGCATATCATGTAGAACATATATCACCAGAATATATTGAGTCAACTAATATACTAAAAGCTACATTATATGGAATGAAAGTTTGTTTAGATGAAATTAGCAAGCAAGTGGATAATATTGATTTTATTTTAGTTGATGGAGATCAATTCCACGGATATAACGGAATTCCACATGAAACTGTAATTGGTGGCGATAATAAATATACTTCTATTGCCGCTGCTAGTATTTTAGCTAAAACAAGCCGAGATGATTTAATGAGGGACTTAAGTGAAAATGAAGATTTTTCACAATATGGTTGGAACTCAAATAAAGGATATGGTACAGCACAGCATATCAATGCTATTAAAGAATTAGGAGGAACTGATAATCATAGAAAATCATTTATCTCACACCTATTAACTTCAACAGGCCAATTGTTTTGAGAAATCTAATATTAGGAATAGTCTTATTCGCATTTGCTCAAGCAGCAATTTGGTTTCAAACCAATGGTCAATTTGTTTGGCCATGGTTTAAACGCAATCCATTAGTACTATCATTTTTTGGAGGAACTGTAATATCTTATGTTTTTATAAAAGCAACCGCACTAGTGGCAGGATACTATGGTGATTTAATTTGGCCAGGTCGATTTATTGGATTTTCAGTCGGTATATTAACCTTTGCATTCTTAACTAATTATTTTTTAAATGAAGGTATTACCGTTAAGACTGGTATTTCTTTATTTTTAGCAATATTATTAATTTGCGTTCAGCTTTTCTGGAAATAACATTTAACAAATTTTAAATAACTTTATAATGAACAAAATAAAAAAAGTTTTTATTAATATATTTTACTTCTTGCTTCCAATTGCAATAATGTCTAGTATTTTAATAGCAATACTTGCTTTAGTTTAAAATTTTAAATTTTAACAAAATTTTAACAAAATAATTGCCATTATTTTTTTTAGTATCATAAAAAATGTTTATATTTACACTGTAATTAAAAACAAACACAAATGAGCTACACAAGATTTAATAGACACGAAAATATGAATGGTACAACAAGAAGAGAGATCCTAGATCTTATTTCAGAACTAAGATGGTCAGATAACGACAATTTAGTAAATATGTTATATGGTTTATTTGACGGTTACCTATATTCAGAATTGCAATTATTAGCTTTAGAATTACCAACCGATTTAGGTGCTAAAATTATAAGAGTTTATGATATCTGCAATAGATTTCCAAAAATGGAAACAGTATAATTTAAACCAATATAAAATATATGAAAACTAATTATGGATACTGTTGTATTAATCTGACCTTACAACAAAAATATGATATTAAGATCGGTAGATCTATGATTAAGCGAACCTTTCAAAATAAAGGTATTGAATATGCAGGTGAATTAGCAGAAAAGAATATCCGAGATATGATCGAAATCATTAAGTGGAATCATAAGATGGGAATTAACTTATACCGTATGAGTTCTACGATGTTTCCTTGGATGAGTGAGTATGCATTAACAGATTTACCTAACTGGCAAAAAATAAGTATCTTATTAAAAGGAGCCGGTAATTTAGTTATGAAATATGGGCATAGGATTGGTTTTCATCCGGGTCAGTTTTGCGTCTTACCAAGTCCTACTCAAAAAGTAGTTGAAAGTTCTATCAGAGAATTAGATCAACATGCATTTATTTTAGATACTATGGGATTACCACAGAATCAAACTTATTCAATGAATATCCACGTAGGTGGTTCGTATGGCGATAAAGCTGCAGCCAAACTTAGATTTATAGAAAACTTTAAAAGATTAAGCAAGTCGGCTCAGAATAGACTTGTGTTAGAGAATGATGATAAACCTGCACAGTATTCTGTAACAGACCTATATGAAATCTATCAAGCAACTGGAATTCCAATTACTTTCGACTATCACCACCACCGATGTTACGAAGATCCAATGCCAGAAGAAGATGCATTAAGATTAGCAGCATCTACATGGCCAAAGGGTATTCGACAACTATGTCATTACTCAAGTGCTAAAAAATTGCATGAGGATAATACAGTAATGTTAAGAGCACATGCTGATTATGTATATGAAAGAATAGAAACATATGGAATGGATTTAGATATAGAATTAGAAACTAAGGCAAAGGAATTAGCATTACTTAAATATCGTAAAGAGTATTTAGAAGAGCCTATTTTATCTTAAATATATAACCTATGAAATTTATAAAGACATTTGAAGACTGGCAAGGAGTTTCTCCTGAATTGAAAGCACATTTAGAAGAAGATTTAGATTTAACCAATTCTTTATTTAGATTAGGTAGTGATGCTTATTGTAAACTGTTTGAAGAGGTTAAACAATACTGGGATAAGGGTAATATTATTCTTAAAGGACCTAGTGGTTGGATGGCGAAAAACTTGGAGGTTGGAAAGCCAGCAATTTATCAAGGTAAAAAGGTAAAGTTAGATTCACCGGAAAGAGGCGGTAAGAAGAAGTTTATCGTTTATCGTAGTACTGGTAAAACAGATAAAGACGGTAATGTGAAAGCTAAAAAGATTGAGTGGGGAGATCCAAATCTTAGTGTTAAGAATGACGACCCTGGAAAATCTGCTAGTTTTTGGGCAAGGCACCAATGCGACCATGCTAAAAAAATGGATCCGATGAAAGCCGGATTTTGGGCATGTTACGGTCCTACACTTTTTGGTAAGCAGCTAGGTCTTAAAAGTGATCAGCCATGGTAGATAAAAATTGCAAATGTAAATCTTGCAAATGTGGTAAGGAAGCTCACGATGATTTAATACGTAAAATTGATGATAATATTAAACCATTTATTGAAAATATAGTATCAGATAGCGAAGTCATTAGAGAGTTCTCACCAGGATATCCAGATCATTTATATAAGTGGCATGCAGATCCAGAAGACAGAATTGTTGAAGTGCTAGAAGATTCAGATTGGAGATTTCAATATGACAATGAACTACCAATACCTTTAATTACTAATGTAGATATTAAAATACCAAAGGGTACTATTCACAGAATCATACCAGGAACTACTGAATTGTACATAAAAATAAAAAAGATATAGTCTATTTAATAAACAAATATTTAAAAACCAGTATAATAAAAATACTGGTTTTTTATGCAACAAACTCAAACTTTAGATATTAATCAAATTATAGATAAAGGTCTATCTGCTAATACATTTGGCGAAAACTTTAAATTCAGAAAGGGTCAACGAGAAACCATAACATCTATTATAGAAGCATATATCGAAGATCCGGAATCTACTGTAGTTATAGATGCTCCAACTGGAACTGGTAAATCGCTTATTGCAATGTGGTGTTCATATATCTTTAAAGAAATGGGCAAGCGTGGTTATTTACTTACAAGTGATCTTTCGCTACAAGACCAATATGAACATGATTTTTACAAATTCAAACTAGGTTGGCCTTCAATTCGTGGAATTGATAATTATGAATGTCATGTAAATAATTTAAAATTTTCTTTAGGTGAATGTCGTATGAGGAATATGGGTTATGAACAGGCTGAAAAGCAATTACCATGTGCTGCAAAATGTGACTATATACAAACTCGAAAGAGGTCTATGGATATGCCAGTTACATTATTAAATTATTCATTTTGGTTAATACAAAGGAACTACGTGGCAAAACGTGCAATCGAACGTGGAGTAGAACCTCCGTTTGGTCCTAGGGATTTTGTATTTTTTGATGAAGCACATCAAGTAGATCAAATAGTACAAAATCACTTTACTCCTAGAATTCCTTTAAATCTAGTAGATACTTTAATGGAAGTAAGGAAGTTTTTAAAATCGGTTCAATTAGAATATCCACACGCAAGTCCTGCAATATTACAAGAAATTGTAGATGATTTATTTAAATCACAAGACAATTCAGTATTATTCATTAAATTAAAACAATTAAAACAGTATCTGCATAGTTATAGAAAAACTAAAAACGATGTAGATAAATTAGCTAAGAAGCAATTTGGTAAAAACTTAGAAAAGCCAATGACTGCTGGATACCGAAAGGCATATGGTCGATATGATTTTATCAAAGACATTTACTGTAAGATTGATGATTATATTGAAATTATTAAAGATGCAGGTGTAGATAGTATGGTATTTGACCAGAAGGAAAAAGAAGTTCGTTTTATGTGTATTAAAGAATCTAAGATGATTCAAAAATATTTACATGAACAAGCTGGTTTTAAAGTATTTATGAGTGCTACGATCGGAAGCCCGCATGATTTTGTAAGGATTATGGGAATTGAAAAGGCTAAGATAATCAGATTAGACGAGCAGTTTTCTTACCAGAAATCACCTATTGTCTTTGTTAATAAATATAAACTTTCGTTTCGTGAGCGTGAAAGTAATTTTAAACATGTGGCTAATATGTTAGATAAAATCATTGAAAAGCATAAAGGCCAGCGTGGTATTATTCATACTGGGTCTTATCAATTTAGTACTCAAATTCTAGAACATTCTAAGCATCGTAGTAGATTAATTAAATATACTGACAGTAGACAAAAGAAGATGTCTATAGAAGCCTTTAAATCAAATCCAGGTTCAATTCTAATAGGACCTAGTATTTTAGAAGGTTTGGATTTAAAAGATGATACTAGTCGTTTTCAAGTATTTTTTAAAGTACCATACCCTAGTTTAGGAGATCCGCTCATAAAGGCTAAATTACAGGCTCAGCCTAATTGGTATAATTGGAAAACTGTAATTAGTCTATTACAAGGCGTCGGACGAAGTGTTAGAAATGAAAATGATTGGGCAGTTACCTATATTTTAGATGCTTGTTTTGAAAGTTTATTAATGACGCCTAATGTTTTTCCAGAATCATTTAAGAATAGAATTAAAATCATAGAATAATAATCTTATAAAAGTAATAAAATAATATAGATATATAAAAAACAAACATATTTAAATAAAAATAGAAAATTATGTCAAAATTAAAATCATTTGAACAATTTGTGGCTGAAAAAGACAGAGCTAGCGAAATTGAACAAGAAGTTGTAGATCAAGGTACTCCTGATATTAAAGGTGCTGAAGAAGTTGAAGATGAAGCTGAAGAAGTGCAGTCTGGTGAAGAAGTTGCAGAAGCAACTGTTGTTATGGATGCAGTTGACCCTAAATCAAAAGGTCTTTTAAAATTACTTAAGAAGCACAATGTTTCTATAGAAGTTATAGATAAAAACGGACCTTCAGGATTTCCAGAGGTTGAATTAACTGGAGATAGAAAAGATCTTGAAAAAGTATTAGCCGATAGCGAACATGGATGGGATGATGCTGATTTAGCAGATTACATTGAAGAATCTAATGATACATTTAAAGTTAAAGTTGAATTATTAGGTGAATCTGATAAAGCTGGAATTGAAGCTGAAGATTTAAAAGATGAAACTAAAGATGTTTCTACCGAAAAAGAATTTGATGGTAAAAAGGTAGATGAAACACCAGCTGATGATTCTAAAGAACTTGAAGATGATCTAAAAGGTGAAGGTGAAGCTGAAGGTGAAGAAATTAGTGAATCTGAAGAATCTAAATTATTTTCTGATGTATTAACTGAATTATATGAAGGTTCTTGTAAGAATGAAGCTAAAGCATACGAAGAGGATGCACATGACGAACATACTATAGAATCTTATATGAAAGAAAATGCTGCTTTAGTTGCTGCATTAGCTGCAAAGTCTTTAAAAGAGATGAAAGAAGGATGTACTATAGAAGCATATGAAGCTGCATGTAATGAAATGATTGAATCTTATTCTAAGAAGATGAATGAGATGAAAGAAATGAATCATTCTGCAGGCGCTGAAGATGTAGAATAATTTGATCTAAAATATACCCCTCCTTGGAATAATATCTAAGGACCGACTCAAAGAGTTTCAACCCACTAGTAATAGTGGGTTTTTTATTTAAACATTATATTAAAAAGTAGTATAAATATAATAATATAATATATTAATATGCCAAGGATTCCTATAGAAATAATTTATATGCAAACTGCATATCAGTTTTCAAAACTGAGTTACGCTGAACGACGCAAGGTCGGCTGTGTCATTGTAAAAGATCATCAAGTAATTTCATTTGGATATAATGGAATGCCGCATGGCTTTGATAACGTTTGTGAAGAAACAGATATTAGGTATTATGAAAATCCAGACATCGCTCTTGATTTAATAGAACAAGGATATAAGTGTGATAATGGCATTTGCCACAAACATGATACAATAACAAAACCGGAAGTTCTACATGCAGAATCAAATGCAATTATGAAAGTTGCAAAATCTACAATGAGTTGCGAGGGTGCTGAATTATTTACAACAACATGCCCATGTTTCGGATGTGCTAAATTAATTATACAGGCTGGAATTTCGAAGGTATATTATACAGAAGATTATAGAGATATGAGTGGTGTTGAGTTATTAAAACAAGCTAATATTATTGTTGAACAAGTAATACTTTGGAATGAGCATTAATAAAATTTATTTACCGGAATTAAAAGTATTACAAGATACTTTATCTAGAACTGGAAATCAATCTTTCTATTTTAGATATATTAGAAATAAAGATACATTTATAGGTTCAAACGAGTCTATTGAGTTTATTAATCAATTTATTAAAAATTATGAAGCTGCTTCATAAGATCTTAAATGCCTTTAAAAAAATTAAACTTTTTAAAAAAAATCAATATAATCTTAAAAATAAGATAATTATGTCAGAAATTAAAGAGGATGTATTAAAGTTCCAATGGAAAAAAGGAGACAACTTCGGAAAGGTTGTTGAAGTAGACAGACAAGATGATAAATTTTACTATTTCACAGATGGTTCTCAGATTTTTAAAAATGTAGCTAGTGAATTCTTAGAAAAAGTAGAAGGTGATACATTACCGTTTCCAGGTGCAGATAACATTTTAATACCTGGTCAATCTACTAAAAAAACCACACAAACACAAAATACTTCAGCTGTTATAGAAGAAAAAGCACCAAAAAGTGTAAAATCTGAATTACATGGACTGGTTGAAAAGTTATCAAAAAAACATGTAGTTTCATTTGAACCTAAACTAAATTTAAATGCTATCGATCCGAAGGTATTTAAGATGTTAGTTGAAAATGCAGATGAATCACCTGAGAATTTGGTTAATACTATCACTGAAGTGGCTATGTCACAAATAGAGATAAATAAGTTAAGAGAATATTTACAAGAAGAAATAACTAATTTTTTAAATAATTATTATAATGAGTAAGACAACAAGTAATTCAAGAAGAAGCAGAAGAGCACAAATGAAAGCTGCTGGAATGTTAAGAGTTAAGAATACATATAGCTATTTTAGTGGACCTAGACAGGCATGGTATGCGAAAACCCGTGAAGATGGTAAAGCTGCTCAAGAAACTAATGAAAAAAGAACTAATGATTCTATAGAATCGCAATTACAATCTAAATTAAATAACTTAAAAGAAACTTGGGCTGAAATTGGTTATAATTCTGAAGAAATAGAGATGCTAAATGAAGCTTTTATATTATTAGCTGTTAAAAATAAAGATACTCTAAGATCTGATAAAAAAGAAGCTCGTAAATTAATGAAAGATGCTAAAACTTCATTAATGAGTAGATAATGTATGCAAGAAATAAACCTACAACTAGCAGATAATGGGGTCATCAAAAATATTAAAGATGACAATATAAATGCAGCTGGTGAAAGTTTTGAATCTACAGTCGTCTATGAATTTAGTAGTAATGAAAATAAAATTAAATTCATAGAAGATTTGTGTATTGAAGTTGGATTAGAGTTTGGTAATTCTAAATCCAAAATGCAAATACAAATCACAGAAGACTGGGGTAAACATTATAAGCCAACTAGCATAGAAACCCAAGAAAAAATAAAAGCGTTAGAAAGAGAAATCAAACGCTTGGAGAAACTAAATAATGGATAATTTAACAATTGAATGCATATGGTATAATTCTAAAAGGAATTTTAATAAATTTGTTAGAGGTCTAGAATCTGAAAAAGTAGCAGTTATAGATTATACTCTTATTAAAAGCAAATTAATTAAGGCAGATCCTTATGAGAATATACCACATGATTCAATTATTGGATTAAATATTATTAATATGCTAAAATCTTGTTTTTCAGGTAAAAAGGAAATAGATACTATAGTATATTCATTTCTAAATATGAATTTAGAAACTGTAACTAATTTTAAAGATTTGATTAATACACATACTGATGGTAAACACACTATGGTTTTAAATGTATTAAACATGGATCAAGTACCCGATAAAAACATTTTAAATAAGTTTGACTGTGTTAAATTTATAGACAATGATTAAACATAGACTTTTCAGTAAGGGTGAATATATCCACGCCCTTATTTCAAATGCCAGACATTCTAACATAGTTTTCCCTGTTCGAGCACTCATATATGACGTTAAGTTTGACGATATAATGCCACAATATAAGATTAAAATAGTTAAGTTTTATGATGATCTTAATTTTTTAAAGAGGTATTTATTTGGCATGAAATTTAATAGAGATTTTGATAGTAATAGTATTACTAAATTTAAATTAAATAGGCAAAAATACAAAACACGAGAACAGTTTCAAAAACATATTGATGCCAATGAAGAAACCTATTTCGTTGTCGTAGATTCTGTGATGTGTACCAAATCATATAACCAAATTTCAGAGTTATATAATAACATACAAGACTTTTTAATTGAAAAGTCAATCAAAGATCTTTATGAAATGGTTAATAGATCATCATATTCTAAAGGTCAATATCACTATAAATCTAGGGGTATTTTCGAAGCACACTTAAAAAAGTTTCTAGGTGATCGAGTTCCAGAGGATCCAAAATATTTTGATAAACTATTATTTAGACCTGATAGCAAAGAGTTGGATGAAACTGACTAAATAAACTAGAATATATACAATAAAATAAGTTGTATATTAATATGAGTATTTCACTACCTAGTTTTGATTTAGAAAATCCAGAAGGTGCTAACCAAGAATTTTTAGATGGAATTTTAGAACCATTACGTGATAAAACTAATGAGTTGAAATCTGAAAATCCACCTAGCAATGGTGAAGTCGCAGGTACGAGTAATACTACTAGTCAGACAAATACTCCTGTTAAAAATGAAGAGATTTATTATACTGATGAATTTGAATCGGTTTCATATAAAACACCAGAAGGCGCAGATGTTAGTATGGGTAAAAAACCCACATCTACTTTTAATAAATTTGCACTTATTGACTTTAGAGGAAATCCATTAATTGCTGAAGGTGGTAAAGGTGAAAACTCTAAATTTTACAATAAAATAGATTTAAATACTTTACAAAACCCAACTGCTACTAATATAATTACAACTACTAGTAAATGTGGTGGGAAGGGATATAACTATAGTTACTCTGATTTTGCATTGGCTAAATATTTTGGTAAAATACCCAACAATATGATGATAACATTAAGGCGTTTTGCATATCCAGCACCTGATGATATTATTAGCCCAAAGGCAACCAATGGTAAAGGTGAAACCAATATTGATGTTTCACAGCCAGATTTAGCTAGAGCTATTACATTTTTAGGAGAAGGACCTGGTAATAATTTAGCAGATATTATTAAGTTTTCCCATGGGTTTAATTGGAAAAATGCAGAAGCAAAGGTTCAAGAATTACAATCGCAGCGAGGTGCTCGTAGTGGTATTCTTGGAAATAAAATTAATTCAAACAGGTTTTT
>Ga0209771_1000176_pt1 | contig 40819 bp, 21 predicted proteins | sample SaaInl59LU_5_DNA_FD_184639 | JGI IMG/M metagenome (GOLD analysis project Ga0209771, IMG submission 184639) | Marine microbial communities from expanding oxygen minimum zones in the Saanich Inlet - ESP_59LU_5_DNA (SPAdes) (version 2) | ecosystem: Environmental > Aquatic > Marine > Intertidal zone... | reverse complement strand
GTTGACTAGACGTCGTGTTATTTTTGATGTAGCTGAAATCAACAAAAAAGATGGATATCCTTCCGTATGCTTTCCTAATAAAGGATGTATTGTACGCTCTATTCGTTCAGGTCGATTAATTCCTCGGGGCTACAAAGAAGAAGTTTTTGAACAAAAAGTAAAAGAGTATTTTGGTTCTTCATATGATGTTTTAGGTGATGCATGTATAAATACAGGAGCAGTAAACAAACCTTTTCAGTTAGACATAGCTCTTTTGAATAAAAAAGAGGATAGTATAAGATTAAATATAGAAATTGACGAGCCGTATCAATCTTTTTCACGCACCGTAACCCATTGTGAAGGTGATGATGTATTAAGGGATCAGTATTTCACGGACCGCGGTTGGATTGTACTTCGGTTTTCTGAGCGGCAAGTGCAATTAGATCTTATGGGTTGTATAAAACACGTTGGTGATATTTTGGCGCTTACTGACCCTAAGTATGAATTCACAGAAAGTTTAAAAGCGGTAAAGCCAATAGAAAATGAGCCTTTTTGGTCTGTTGTTCAGGCTCAAAACTGGGAGCGATTAAGCATCAGAGAGTCTTACCTCGAGACTTCATTTGTCCCAGAAAAGCATCAAGATATATTAGAAGACCGCTCTTTAAATGTGGAGGAGCAGGATGAGGAGGCTTTAGTGGTAAGAAGCTTTAATGGCACTATTGAACAGTTTACAAATACTATGAATCCACATTCAAGAGATGAACGTATTGAGTTTAGCCAAGCCAGTCATTCGTATTTTCTTGACAAGATACCTGTGAAATCAGCAAGTCATTTAGTCGCTAAGTTTTTTACTGAGTTTGATAGTTATGGCGCCGCAAAAAAATTAAAACCTAGTAATCCTCTTTATGGTAAATCTGTAGATGAGATCGTTTTACTCTGGTCTAAAAAGGGGCAAGAGGCGTCTCATTTAGGAACTTTACTTCACGAGCAAATAGAGAATTACTACACTGGGGCGCCTTATGAATCGACGAGTGATTTTGAAAGGTTTTTGCGCTTTGCAAAAGACCATTCAGAACTTCAAGCTTATCGCTGTGAATGGCGAATTTTTGATGAAGATTTTCATATTGCAGGAACCATTGATTTTATTGCCAAAAATAAAGGAGTTTATGAGATATATGATTGGAAGCGGAGTAAAAAGGTAGTGGATTCTCGCACTGGCCAGCCAATCGCAAAGGATTATTGGGGTAAAAAGGGAATTGGTAAGTTAAGAGGAATTGACGATACGAGTTATAACCATTACTGTCTTCAGCAAAGTATTTACAAATTTATACTTGAGAAAAATTACGGATTGCAGATATCTAAAATGTTTTTAGTCGTTATCCATCCTGAATTGGATGGCTATTTTAAGGTAGAGGTCCCATATTTAAAAAATTATGTGGAATATATGTTGAACACATTATAATTCATAAATGTTAATTGAGTAAATTGATAATTAGTTAAGGTCATAAAATATTATGTTTACAGGTATAATTGAAGAAATAGGTAAGGTAAAAGCCATTAATAAAGAGCAATCCAACATTCATTTTACTGTTGAGGCGATGATGTCAAAAGAACTCAAAATTGATCAAAGTTTGGCTCATGATGGTTGTTGTTTAACAATTGTGCAAAAGAACGATACGGAGTACGTCGTCACTGCAATTCAGGAAACGTTAGATAAAACTAATCTAGAAGATTGGTCAGTAGGTTCTAAAGTGAATTTAGAACGTTGTATGAAAGCAGACGGTCGTTTTGATGGGCATATTGTTCAAGGCCATGTGGATTGTACCGCTAAATGTACGAATATTGAGGATTTGAATGGCAGTTGGAAGTTCAGTTTTGAGCACAAGAACACTTCAAATAAGACGGTTGAGAAAGGTTCGGTAACAATCAATGGAACAAGTTTGACGGTTGTAGATAGCTCATCTACTACCTTTTCTGTTTGCATTATACCCTTCACCTATGCACATACAAATTTTAAAGATTTTATGGTGGGGTCAAAGGTTAATATTGAATTTGATATTTTCGGGAAATACATACAAAAGTACCTTGAGAAAATCAATTAAGTTGATCTGATCGTTTTAAAGATAAAATAAAACCAAGTAGCAATTAAGATTGCTCCTCCAACTGGTGTGATTGGTCCAATAAAACTAAAATCTAACTTTAGTATTGCGTCTAATACTAAAGCATATATTGAGCAGGAAAAAAGTATGGTACCGAATAAAAAGCCATTGAAGTATTTGTTGTTTAGTTCTATAATATTAGCAGCTAAACCCATTACAACTAAAGCAAAACCATGATAAATTTGGTACCGCACACCTGCTTCAAAAGAATTTATTTCATCAAATCCAAGACTTTTTTTCAAAGCATGTGCGCCAAAAGCACCTAGAATTATACCCAAACAGATAAAAATTGCTCCTGTGATTACATACTTTTTATTCATACCTCAAAGATGTAAAAAACCAATCAAAATGGTATCTTTGAACAGGTATTTTATGAAATCAAAATTCTTTTTTTTAATAGTTCTTTGTGCTCTTTTTTCTTGTTCAGAAAAGCCTTCGGAAGAGAAAAAAAGTAAAACGCAAATTGATTACTATCAATTTAGCGAGATGAACCTTGCTTCCGTTGGTATTCCTGCAACATTAATGATTCCGAATGAGACAGCTGGCATTGGCGCTTCGTTTGAGCCAAAGATTTTTCACGATGATGGTGGATTTAAATGGCACATAAATGTCGGTCGTCATTTTAATATACTTATCGAGGATTATGGAGATTATCAGTATTTGATGCCCGAGTTTTTAAGGCGCATAAACACTAAGGATATCTTTAATATTGAAGTCATTGAAAAGTCCAATGATTTTATTTTGTACAAAAGGGAACTGAAGGCTTCTTCCAGTCGGGAAATCACCTTTCATTTTTATGGTGTCAAGTATTTAAATGGTGTATATTATGAATTCACCAATCAAGAAGAGGGTGACTCAAGAAAAGTAATTGATTTCATAGTTAAATCATTTTTGTCATTTAAAACATCAAGCAACCCAATATGATCGAAAGAGAAAAAGTACTTGAGATACTTTCAAATATCATTGAGCCAGATCTAAAGAAAGATATTATCACTTTAAATTTGGTCGAGAATCTTTTAGTGGAGGAAAACAAGGTGAAATTAACGGTCTATGTTTCTAACCCGGCAATGCATGCTCGAAATCGAATGAAAGAGGCAGTTACCTTTAATCTTAAGTCTAGATTAGGAAATGAGGTTGAAGTCGAATGTGTGGTAATGCAAAAGTCGAATGAATTAAATGACACCCATAGAAAGGTATTGCCGGATGTAAAGAAAATAATTGCTATTGCCTCTGGAAAGGGAGGGGTTGGAAAATCTACAGTAACCGCTAATCTCGCTGGAGGTCTTGCAAAAAAAGGATTCAAAGTTGGTGTCGTTGATGCTGACATTTATGGGCCATCTATGCCTACCATGTTTGATTTGGTAGGGGAACGACCCAATATGATTGAAATTGATGGTGTCTCTAAAATTGAGCCAATTGAATCTCATGGTGTAAAAATCTTGTCTATAGGTTTCTTTACCGACAAAGAGAATGCTGTTGTTTGGAGAGGCCCTATGGCTTCGAAAGCATTAATTCAGATGTTTAATGACGCACATTGGGATAAACTCGATTATCTATTCGTGGATTTGCCACCTGGGACGGGTGATATTCACCTATCTTTAATTCAATCTATACCCCTGGATGGTGTCGTCATTGTGAGTACACCGCAAGAGGTTGCTCTTGCTGATGCGAGAAGAGGCGTTAATATGTTTAAGATGGACAATGTAAATGTCCCGATACTGGGATTGGTTGAAAATATGTCTTGGTTTTCTCCTGTTGAGTTGCCACAGAATAAGTACTTTATCTTTGGTAGAGATGGTGCTAAAAATTTAGCAACGGGTATGGGAATTCCTTTTTTGGGTCAAATCCCTTTAATTCAAAGTGTTTGTGAATCAGGCGATTCGGGTAGGCCAGCGATTTTTCAAGAGGAGTTTCCAAAGGATACTTCAATTGATAAGGTTGTGAATGAATTTAAAAATCAAGTTGAATTACTTACTAACTTAGTGTCAAATGAAAAATAAGAATCAAACGCTTCTTAAGATCGAGCAGGCAATCGAACAGCTGAGACCTTTTATGCATGCTGACGGAGGTGATATAGAGTTTATTGAATTTACCGATTCAGGAACTGTAAAGGTCAAGCTTCTAGGTTCCTGTAGTGATTGTTCAATGAGTCACATGACGCTTAGGGCGGGTTTAGAGGAGGCGCTAAAAATAGCGGCGCCAGAAGTCTTGAAAGTTGAAGCAATCGATTTATGAATGTTAAACTCATTACCGTTGGTAAAACAGTGGCTAACTACTTATTGGAAGGTGAATCTGAGTATCAAAAACGCTTAAAGCATTACATGCGATTTGAGCGATTAGATCTCAACGAATTAAAAGGAACACATAAGTTATCAAAAGAAGAAATTAAAAAAAAGGAAGCTGACTTGATTTTAAGTTATTTGAAGCCTTCTGATGTTGTTGTGCTTTTAGATGAGAATGGCATAGACATGAGTTCCATTCAGTTTTCACAATGGTTTGAGAAAAAAGGATTGTCAGGATTAAAAAAACTAGTTTTTATAATAGGAGGTGCTTATGGTTTTGATCAAGTCGTATATCAGCGATCGATTGCTAAAATTCGTTTGTCTTCTATGACCTTTTCACATCAGATGGTACGCTTGTTTTTTTTGGAGCAATTGTATAGATCTGCAACTATCTTAAAACGAGAGAAGTACCATCATCAATAATTTAATCAATTGGAAAGCAATTACATATCTTTTTATGATTTTTCCATAGCTGTTATATGGTTCTCGATATTGATGGTGATTTCTTTTTCAAAACGCAGTAGGATTGAATCCGAAGAAATCAAGAAATATTATATTCGAAATATTTTATTTAAATTTCTTTTTGCGGTTTTTTTCTCTTTCATATACATTATATATTACGGTGGGGGAGATACAACGGCATACTGGGATGGCGCAATTACGTTAAACAAATTATTCTTAAAGTCCCCGGCTGATTACTTTATACATTTAATTAGTGAACCCACACCCGCGCTTCGTTCATTGCATTTTGATGTAGAAACAGGCTATCCGCCTGGTTGGATTTATAGAGAGCCTGAAGCCTGGTTTGTTTGTAAGTTAAGTTCTATTGTCTCAATTTTCACCTTGAGGTCTTATTTCGCGGGAACACTCGTTTTTGCATTTTTAACTGCTCGTGCATCTTGGAGGGTTTTTGAGATGATTTCTAAATTAGAGACTCATAACCTACGAATGGCGGCTTATTGTATCCTTTTCGTGCCGACTGTTAGTTTCTGGTGCACAGGTATTTCAAAAGATACGGTGATTTATTTTTCAGTTTTAAATATTCTGTTCTATACTTTTGATTTTTTGATTTTAAGAAATAAAATTTCGTTTTGGAAGTTGGGATATATTGGTATTTCAATCTTATTGATTTATCATATCCGATCTTTTGTTTTGGCGGCCATTGCCGTGCCGTTATTCATGGCTTTTGGAGCCAGAATGACCAGGCATTATGAGAAAAACCTATTAGCGAAACTTATATTTCGTTCATTCATTTTATTTGGTGGTATTTTTCTGTTTTTATTCTTCTTTCAATCTTCTTTCGCTGAAAGTATGGTCGTAGAGGCACAGAGTGTGCAGCAAGATTTTTTACAGAACCCAACATATACAGGTAAAAGATATGAAATTAGCAATACTGATGTCTCCCCATTGGGCCTTTTGTCTGCTGTCCCTGAATCGATATTCTATGGCATCTATAGGCCCTTTATAACTGAGTCACTAACACCAAATTTCATTCTAAATGGTTTAGAGAGTTTAATACTCCTATTTGTGAGTTTTCGCTTTGTTTTCCGAGGAAATATCTTTAAAAAGATTAAAATAATTCGAAAAGAAGAAATTCTTGTTTTCGCTTTAATATTCTCTTTGTTTATTGCGTTTATGGCTGGTTTTACCTCCGTTCTTTTTGGTGTTTTGGTGCGAATTAGAGCACCTTTACTTCCTTTTATATTCTTAGTTTTAACAACGAGTGTGTTCGAGAAGAAAATAGATAAACCTTTAATTGATTCTTAAATATGTGTGGTATTACAGGATTTATTGATTTCAATAAAAGTTCTTCGGTTCGGGATTTGCAAAAAATGACTGATATTATGCACCATCGGGGGCCTGATGGATCCGGTTACGAGCTTATTAATCAAGATGAGTACATTTTAGGTTTGGGTCACAGACGGCTTTCAATAATTGATTTATCGAATTCGGGTACCCAACCCATGAGCTTCCAGAAATATTGGATTTGCTTCAATGGTGAGGTTTATAATTATGCTGAAATTAAAAAGGAATTAGAGGGCTTAGGTCATGTCTTTATTAGTTCTTCTGATACTGAGGTCGTTCTTCAGGCCTATGTGAAATGGGGTTCTGCTTGTGTTGATCGATTTATCGGGATGTTTGCTTTTGTAATTTATAATAGTGATAATGGAGAAGTTTTCTGTTGCCGTGATAGGGCCGGGGTCAAACCTTTCTATTATTACATTGCAGACGGATTGTTTCTTTTTTCTTCAGAGCTGAAGTCATTTCACCAACATAAACGATTCGAGAAAAAGTTAAACCTAGCCTCAGTTTCAGCTTTTATGCAATATGGAAATGTCCCCACGCCTCATTGTATTTTTCAAAATACGTACAAGTTGAAACCGGGTCATTTTTTATCATTTAATACGAGCCAAGAATTGAATGAAGACCTTGTCAATCCAATGCGTCAAAAATGCTACTGGAATGTTTACGACTCATACAATAAGCCCAAACTTGGTATATCATTTGATGCCGCGAAGCAGGAAACTGAAAAAATACTAAAAAGTGCATGTGATTACAGAATGGTGGCAGATGTTCCGGTCGGTGTTTTTTTAAGTGGGGGTTATGACAGCGCATCTGTTACTGCCTTATTGCAAAAAGACCGCACCGAAAAATTGAAAACATTTACCATTTCAGTTCCAGATATCGGTCTTGATGAAGCGCCCTTTGCCAAAGAAATCGCAGGATATCTTGGTACAGATCATACTGAGATTAAATGTAGTCACAAAGAAGCAATAGAACTTATTGAAGAATTGCCTTTTTACTATGATGAGCCGTTTGCTGACAGTTCAGCGATCCCTACGACTTTAGTAAGTCTCGCTGCTCGAAAACATGTTACTGTTGCTTTGAGTGCAGATGCCGGTGATGAGGTATTTGCCGGATACAATAGATACGATTATATACAGCGTTATGGGGAGCGATTAAATAAGATCCCTTCATTTCTCAGGAATACTATCGTGAAAGGAATGGAACGCCTTCCTTCTAACGCGGTACCTTATTATAGAAACACGTACAATTTTCATAATAGATATGAGAAAATAAAAGGAGTCTTGCGTAACCCTACAGAGGAACAAATAATGATGTCATTGAGTGAGCAGTTTACAGATGCTCAAATGCAAAAGATTGCTACATTCAATTATGATAAGTTATCTACAGCATACGCATCAAAAGAGTTGAAGGCTGATTTCTTTTCTCCTTTGTCATTTATGATGGCTGTCGATTACCAGACCTATCTCGTAGATGATATTCTTCAAAAAGTGGATAGAGCATCGATGTCAGTTAGCTTAGAAGGAAGAGAGCCCTATCTTGACCATCGTTTAATTGAATGGGCGGCACAATTACCGAACGAATTCAAATATAATAAAGGAGAGAAAAAATTTATCCTAAAAGAGATCCTTCATGATTATATCCCAAAGGAGATGATGGATCGGCCTAAGATGGGTTTCGCTATACCCATTGCATCATGGCTTCAGAATGATTTACGACATTTAGTAGATCAATATATAAATGAGGACCTCATTAGATCTCAACACCTTTTTGATTGGTCAGTTGTTGGCGACATTAAAAGAAAATTTCTATCGGGAAAAAAGGAATATGATGTCAAGTTGTGGTATTTTTTAACTTTCCAAATGTGGTATGAAAAATGGATGTCCTAAATGAATTTAGCTTTCGAAAAAATTGAACTACGGTTTTTATTTCCTGCGGGTACGAGTAGGGGGGTGCTTCGTAAAAAGCCTTCTTGGATACTGAAGTGTCGAGAATTACCTGCTGTTCAAGGCGAGTGTTCAGTTATTCCAGGTTTAAATAAAGATTTCATATCTGAGGCTCAGTATGAGGATAAGGTTCGATGGGTTTGTGAAACATTTACTCGCTTATTCTCACAACTATCACGAGAGAATTTATTACAATTTTTTTGTATTGAACTCCACGCGTATCCTTCAATTCTTTTTGGTGTAGAAACTATTTTTTATCAATTGGGAAGGCTTAAGGGAGAGGACGCTTTAATTAGTGAATTTTCAAAAGGTCACGCGACGATACCCATAAATGGATTGATATGGATGGGGACCATTGTAGAAATGAGAGCTCGAGTACAGGAAAAGTTAAGCCAAGGTTTTACGGTACTTAAATTTAAGATAGGCGCAATGGATTTTGATCAAGAATTCACCTTGCTGTCTGAAGTTAGAAATAGTTTTGGCCCTTCTATTGTGATACGCGTAGATGCTAATGGTGCATTTAATCTCTCGAATATTCATGAGGTTTTGAAAAAACTAAAATCCATTAATGTGCATTCAATAGAGCAACCTATTAAGGCAGGGCAAATCGAAGAAATGCGCGTGCTTTGTGAAAATACAAATGTACCGATCGCTTTAGATGAAGAGCTTATCGGTGTAAACGGGATGCAAGAAAAAACAGAACTGCTTGAAAAAGTAAAACCCCAATTTATTATTCTGAAACCAAGTTTACATGGTGGCTTAGTTGGGACTTTAGAATGGGTATCTTTAGCTGAGAAAATGGGAATAGGCTGGTGGATTACCTCAGCTTTAGAGTCGTCAATAGGGCTAGAAATGATTGCAAGGTTAGCGGGTTTTTTAAACCCCTCTATTCCTCAAGGATTAGGCACTGGCGGACTATTCGAGAACAATTTTGATTCTCCGTTGGTTATCCAAAACGGAACCCTAACTTACAAGAATGTCTAAGTCTGAAGAAAACTGGAATGAACTCAGTGATAAAGAGCGGAGTATAATTGAAAATAAAGGAACAGAATATCCATTTACGGGCATGTACAATGTCTTCAAAGGAAAAGGGGTTTTTGTCTGTAAAAGATGTGAGCACCCACTCTATTCAAGTGAAGATAAATTTGACTCAGGATGCGGATGGCCAAGTTTCGATGATGAGGTTTCAGGTAATGTTAAACGTATCCCCGATGCAGATGGATTTCGAGTTGAAATTGTTTGTGAAAACTGTAATGGTCACCTCGGACATGTATTTCAAGGGGAAAGATTGACGCCTAAGAACACAAGACACTGTGTGAATTCGCTGTCAATTAAATTTGTATCGATTTAACGCGCAGCATAACGCATCACTTCGCTACAATTCTTGTAGACCATATCCCGAAGTATAAGTTGAGAGGCAATAGCTAATTGGCTGTAGTTTTGTGAACAATTACCGAATCCGGCGGCCTTATGTTGCCACATGGCTTTTATCAGTTCTTGACTACCTTCTTCTGGCTGAATTAGGTTTAAAACAGCAGCAACATTTCCAGCGCCTGCGTGATAAATATGCAGCACTAAAAATCTAAACCAAAGGTTATTTTCTTCATATTCGATTTCATGTGTAGCGAGTATTTTTCTGGCTTGTGGAATGCAAATTTTGCTGAGTAGTTTAGCTGCGGCAGTCGCGGATTTTTCGAAGTCTTTTCGTTCATCGGTTATTTTATTTACAATTAAACCTTGGGCTCTGGCCACACTTGGTATTAATTGAAATGCACCATAGGCGCCAGAAATTGATTTTTTTAGCTGACCTGGACTTTCAATTAATAAAATGGATTGTGCATACCAAGGGTCTACACACATCTCGTCAAATACTGTAATGCCATCGCGAAGAGTAGGGTAGACCTCATCGAATTTATAGAAATCACATTTCCCTGAAGTAACATATATACTTTCTCCTTCCTGGATCCCGTGTTTGATGCGCATAGCTTCACGGAATTTACTCTTTTCTGTTTTATTCATGGCGTACCAATCTTTGGATTGAATACGCTGTAGAATTTGTCTTGTACTCGCCACATTTACCAAACATGAATCTTTGGAAAGTTTCATGATTTTCTTCCAGAATTTTGCTTGGGGAAGCATGTCCCAACGTTGCGTATACATTTGCTCGCTCTCTATAATAAGATTTGATTCATTTTTTTCTGCGACCCAAAGCTTTTCATGTTCCCAAGAATTATTGATAATATCTTGCGCACTTATGAAGTGAATCTGACAAATTATGGTTAGCGAGACAAATATAATTTTCATAGAAGTAAAGTACTAATTATTAACACCTGTGAAATGGATAACGTTATGCACTTAACAACAATCAAATGTGAAAAGAGTTACATTTGTAAACTGCCCAATGAAAAAGATACTTATTTTTCCATTTATATTCCTCGTCCGTTTGTATCAATGGTTAATCTCGCCCTTGTTCCCTGCAACATGTCGTTTCACTCCAAGCTGTTCCGCATATACGATTCAAGCCTTGAAAGAGTGGGGGCTATTTAAAGGAGTCTATTTATCGATAAAGCGAATATTATCGTGTCGTCCAGGTTGTAAGCATGGTCATGACCCTGTTCCTAAGAGAATTGATTAACTGAATAGCCTCTGTCGGAGAATACCTTCGTGAAGGTAAGAAGGTCATGGAACCCATTTGATTGATCAATGATAGTATCTATAGTTATATCTTTTTCTTTCGGGCTTGATTTATTGTTTTCACCCATGAATTCAAACCACTTTTTTAAATGTAGAACCCCTTGGTTTTCTGTTTTTGAAAAATCTTTTGCTTTTACGGAACTGTAAAAATGAATTTCTCGTTTTGCTCTTGAAAATAAGACATTCAATCTTTTAGGACCCCCAAAGTTATTTACTGGCCCAAACCTCATTTCAAATTTTCCATTTTCATTATAGCCATAACCCAAACTAATTATTAAGATGTCGCATTCATCGCCTTGCACGTTTTCTAAAGAGTGTGCAAAAGCATTATTTTCATTTATTTGAGTTTCGAATAAATTGATATCATTCTCATTGAGCTGAGAGAGAATCAGTTCCAATTGAATTTCTGAGAATGCTACGATACCTAATTTATGTGGTGTTCGAATGATTTTTGCGATTTGAATAGCTATCGCTTCAGCTTCTTTTTTGTTTTTTCGATCAATGTAAGCCCCATTTTCTATAAAGTGATGGGTAATGGGGTTCCGTTCTTGTATTGTACTTGGAAAAGTCAATAGTCTATTGTCATAAAAGTTCTCGTTTGAAAAACCAATAAGACTTGGGTGTAAACTTCTATAGTGGTTAGATAAAAAGACTTTTGGGAGGTGGAAATAGGCGTGGTGTAAAAGGCTCATTTCAGTCTCTTGCCTCTTTTTGAAATATGAGCTTGGGGTCATTTGTTCAGGATCTCCGCAAATAACGGTTCTCACACCTCTATGAACAGCACCCAATGAGTGACTCAAAAGAAGTTGGCTTGATTCATCTGACACAACAAAGTCATACATTTCTTTTTCCATCGGGAGGTGATCTGCTAGAAGTGAGGGATTTCCCAACCATATAGGCTTTAAAATGTCAATCCAAATTCTTGCATCCGATAGTAATAACTCTCGAATAGATTTATGACTTCTTTTTTTTGCGAATTCTTTTGTAAGTATTGCCTTGCCACGTTTAAGTTTTTTTCGAAGCGTTCTTTGGGATGTATTTAGGGTATTTAATTCAGCTTTGGTGATATTATCGAATTCTTGAAACTTTTCACTCCATTTATTCAGTATGTTCTGACTATGAATCAGAGCGTTTTCCTCAAAACTATTATTTATATTCGAGAGTTCCTCTTGGAAAGTTCTTTTCGTTAGAGAGCTTAATTCTTTATAATTAAAAATAACTTTCTTCTTAAGATGCGCTTTGATTTCAAGACTCATGATTTCTTTATCTGCGTTCCAAAAAGGGAGTAATTCAGAAGGTATCGATTCTATTTTAGCCCAATTCAAAGCTAACTTTTCCTGATTTGTTATAAATCCCGAGAGAAATTGGAGAATATCATCATCGTCTTCGAAGGAGAAATACTCTTGTATTGTATAATGAGAGGTGTAAATCAATTTATTTTGATGCATATCTAATTGATTCTTCTCTTCAAATTCTTTTGCTTCTGTAAAGTTGGTTGTTTTCAATAGGTTTACAACTTGTGCTTCTTCTTCATCGAAATTTTCAATACCGAGAAGTCCGAGTTTATTTTCAGTCACTTCAATCTTTTCCTGGGCTTTAATGTACTTCCGATAGGATCTTATTTGATCTTTGGGGTCTAGTTGAGGTGTTCGCGTAAACCTCTTCCAAATGAGCCAACGTTTTAAGCGAAATAAAAAAAAGTATTTTTTATTAAAAAGTGATGAAAGAATATCTAGTTCATCCCGCGTTGGATTTACTTTCCAATGCTGTTGCTCTTTCTCTAATTGTTTGACTTTCGCTATGTTTTTTTTGTATTCTTTTTGAAGTTTGAAGAAAAGTGTCCCTTGGTCTTCTATACAAGCCCTATACTTTTGGTGCAATTTTGACCCCAACGTCTGATAAGATAAGCTCCTTTTCTGAAGTGATTTTAGTTCGTTCCATGTTTCGATTCCTTCAGGTAAATTCTTTTTAAGCGTTCTTATGATTTCACAAATGTGATTGAAGTCATTTCTGAAACATTTTACTTTAAGGTGTCTTATTGTATTTGAAAACCCTGATAAGGCTTTCGAGTTATATTCGTTAAGCCAATTCAGCGTTTTAAAGTTGACGTTGTTCCCATTTTTCTTCGTTAAAGGTTTAACGGAGCATTCTAATATTTCTAAGACTTCTTGAATTGTCACCATTTCAGTTCGCGCTGCCCTATTCAAAACAGCATATTTTTTTTGACTAGATATTAGCTGCTCAAAACACTTTTTAAAAATTATAGGTTTATTATTTTCTATCGTTTCCCAGCTTCTTTTCAAGGATTCTACAAAATCTCTATTTGCATGTTTAGATGGTATTTTGAAGCATAAGGTGTCGAGATTACTTGTCTTGATTTTATGAAGTATAACATCAATAGCTGCTTGTTTCTCTGAAATAATTAAACTTCTTTTTTGATGGTAAAGCGTGGTGCCGATAACGTTCGATAGCAGCTGGGACTTACCTGTTCCAGGAGGCCCTTGAACCACTAAAGATTTACTTTTGATTGCATTGAATAGCTTGAATTGTGCATTATCCATTGGGAAAAGAGAACCGATATCTTCTTTGATCACAAATTCCAAGGGAGAGTTGTTTCCATAAACCTCTATTAACGCGTTCGAATAAAGGTCTTCACTTTTTATAAGCGAATTGAGTTCTCTGATGAATGCAAATCTTTTAGGGTCAAAATTACCAATAAACGAATCTTCGTGGTTGACTGATGCTTTTGTCAAACCGTATCTATGCTGGAATTCGATAATATCCCTAATCTCGTTTCCATGAGAAGAATCGTTGAAATGCTTTTTTAAATAGGGGTTGAGTTCTTTTTCTCCATGGGTTGAGAACTGAACGGTATTAGAGTTTTTGTGAATATTGGCTTCAACATGCTGAAGGAAAATAGGTATGACAATGGATTCGTTTCTCAACGTAGTTGTGTAAGTCCCAAAGGATCTGCAGAGACATGCAACACCTGTCTTTTTTTCTAATTTTCTTGCTTCATTTAAGATTTTTTGAAGTTTTGAATTGATCTCTACGGAATCAAAATAAGGGACGCATTTATTGTCAATAAGATTTATAAGTAAATCTCCTTTAGGAAATACAGATACTTCCGAAAGCAATTCCCTTAAATGATGTTTAATATCTTCCAAATCCTAATTAGTAAAATTAACAAATCATTAGCATGGTTTAAAGAAAGCAACTTTTATTGAAAACTCTCGTTAAAGTAACACAATTAGGTCTTATTAAATGCCTAATTTTGTTTAATAGAAAGCCTTGTTTATTTTCTATAATTTGTTTGTGTTTACTGGTCTTAAGAGTGTTTTGCTCAAATAAATTTTGATCTTATTACGATATGATGTTTAAAATCTCGTCCATTTATTTTTTTCTATTACTAGGGATGTTCAGTGCATATAGTCAGAACTCAGATTTTTCTGCCTCTGTAAATAGTCAATGTCCGGGTAATCTTTTTACACTAACCGCAGATGATAATTCTATGGTTTCTTACAACTGGACAATTACTGAACAGGGAGGAGCCTCAACGAATTACAACGTAAATCCAGTCGCCTTTGTACTTGACAACCCGGGATTATATAATGTTGAATTAACAGTTTCTAATGGTGCCGGAACAAATACTACAACTGAAAATTCTTTTCTTGAGGTTTTTGATGAACCAACAATAGTCTACACGGTCACCTCCGATCCTTATTGTGCGCCTGCAATTGTTGATTTTACAAGTAATTCAACACCAGGTTCGGGCACAATTATAAGTTACCAAGCTTTTACGGATGGAACTGTTTACAATACAGCTGATTTTCAACATACGTATTCATCGGTCGGGACTTACCCCATAAATGTTTCAATTGAAAACTCAAATAATTGTCTAACATCTCTTGATCTTGATGACATTGTCGTTACCAATTTCTCCGCGTTAACAAGCCCATTAAATCCAAATACAATTTGCAGCGGAACGAATTTCAATTATTCTCCAACTAGCACGATTCCAGGCTCAACATTCAGTTGGGTAAGATTACCCAATCCTGACATTATTGAAGTTGTTTCTAATGGTTCTGGAAATATCTCAGAGGTATTAACTTCCTCAACATTATCTAATGTTGCTGTAAGTTACGAGGTGACAACAACATCGCCGGCTGGTTGCTCGAACGTTGAAACTGTTATTTTGACCGTTCAGTCTTTACCCGTTTTAACGGTCGATGACGCAGTACTTTGTACGGGGCAGACAACCACATTAACAGCAACACCTAGTCAGGGTGGTGGTAGTTATTCATGGGCACCTTCAGGGTCTTCTCAAACGATTACCGTTAATGCCCCAGGCACCTACACTGTCAATTATTCTATTGGTTCATGCGCAAGCACTCCTGTAAGTGCTGAGGTTACTGAAGTTGCTCCACCAACAATTACGGATATTTCATACTCAGAAACCTCAGGGTTGTTGGATGATGATGGCGTAATGTGTGCAGGGTCAGATAATGTCACCTTAACTGCATCAGCATCAACAGGGACGGGTTCTTTTTTGTGGTCTCAGGGTGGAACTTCGAATTCTATAACGGTTAGCCCGAATTCAACCACCAGTTATTCCGTAGTTTATACTGACGGAGAATGCGAAAGTGCGCCGTTCAGTGCAATCGTAACCGTAAACAATTTACCCTCTAATAATTATTCGTCGTCAATTACAAATGCATGTAATTCGCCAGTCACTACCGATTATAGTTCAACCTCTTCAGGTAACATCGTTTGGGATTTTACGGGTGGTACACCAGCGACAGGAGCTGGACAAGGTCCGATATCGGTAACATACAATAGCGCAGGTATTTACGATATAACAATGACGAACACAAGTGGTAATGGCTGTGTTCGGGTAACAAATTTTCCAAATACGATTGTTGTTGGTAATGGTTTTCCACCTACGTCAAGTTTTTTAACTACAACACCTTCTCCTCAATGTTTAGAGGGTAACAGTTTCTGTTTTGACTATACAGGGAATGGAGCTGATACCGTAGAATGGGATTTTGGAGATGGAAGTCCAACACAGCTGATTGACCAAAATTCCTCAGTTTGTCATACATATGAGACTTTGGGCACCTATAACGTGACTATTGTACCATATACAACTGTCGGTGATGTTTTGGGATGTTCAGGTATAAGTTCACAGCTTACTGTTGAGGTTCTTGGGCCAACTTCTTCTTTTGACGTGAGTCCCGTGGATTGTGACGATCAGAAAACAAGAACATATACAAGTACAAGTTTGGGTGTCTCAGGCACAACTACCTACACATGGGACTTTAATGATCCACCAAGCGTTCCTCTTACAGGAAATACAAATCCGACCTATACATTCAATGATTTTTCGCCAACGGCTTCTTCTCCTTTTGTTGTTTCTTTAACAGTCGAAGACCCAGCGACGGGATGTCCTCCGAGTGTTTCTTCTCAGAATATCTACGCATTTCCTAATGATCTTGCTGATTACGGAACTTATGCAACGAGTGCAGGTGCTGTTTTTACTGATTCTGTTTGCTTAGGTTCATCGCTTTGGTTTATCAATCAAACACCAATCCCTCAGAGCGCCAGTAATCCAAACTTCACTCAATGGGATTGGAATACAGTAAACGGTTATACTTGGCAGACTAATGTTGAATTCACAGGTAGTCCAGAAGAGCATGTTTTTTCAGAAACAGCATCGGTAACCTCAGGTAACCAAAGTTATGCTCCTGGTAATTATGAAATAGCTATGCGTGCGACGCGGAAAAATCCGCCATCGGGCAGTAATAGTGTTAAATGTTATGATACCGTTGTTCATACTATCGTTGTTGTGGGAATTACAGGAGGGTTTTCTATTCCTGATTCAATTTGCGCGGGAGAATCTTTCAATGCAGTAGATGCGTCAGTCTCCCCGCTTTCTACAATTATTTCTCGAGAGTGGGATTTTGATAGTGATGGTATAATTGATTTATCTGGAAATGATCCAAACCCATCACATGTTTTTAATGTAGGAGCAATTGGAGCTGGACAAGAATATGTTGTCACACTCACAGTGACAGATAATTCTGGGTGTGATAAGACAACAACGCAAACTATTTGGGTTCGTCAACCTAATGCCTCATTTGATGTGAACAGAGATTTTATTTGTGATGATCAAACTGTAACAGTTGCCTCATTTACAAATTCCACATTTTCTGATGCTACATACTCTTGGGCAGCCAATACGAATGTTACCCCTTCAACTTATGTTAACACAAGTAATTTAGACATAATACCTCCACCGTTTTTATTTAATGATCAAGGGAATCACACAATAACGCTAACTGAAACGGATAATTTGGGCTGTTCTGATGATACAACATTAACAATTAGTGTGTTTGATGTTTTTGCTGCTGCAACGGGTACACCGAACAGTGCAACGTGTTTTAATCCACCTTCAGTTGTTACCTTTAATAATCTTTCCGGGAATAACGTCGATCCCTCAAGTTACCAATGGTATTTTGGAAATGGTGAAACCTCGACAGAAACCAACCCATCTACGATCTATTCACTACCGGGAACTTTTGAGGTATCTCTTGTGGTTTCTTCTCTAACTGGAGGATGTTCGGACTCTGCAGTAATTGAAACTATCGATATCGGAGGTCCTTTTGGTTCCATCTCCGTAACAAATCCTGTACTAGAAGGTTGTTCATGTTACGAGGCAAACATAGATATTACGACAAGTGACGTTGCAGAAGCTACCCTTTTGTTTGGTGATGGATCATTTGAAAGTTTGACCATTAATACTACCGAAACGATTACCCATCAATACTGTAATACGGGTACTTCAAGTCAAAATTTGACGCCTATTTTGTTTATTTCAAATGGGACCTGTAATGGTGACATTACAGCGAATGAAACGATAACAATCCACCCTTTACCGAGTGTTACAAACCCAGGAAATTTCGAATATTGTGAAGGAGAAAATACGACGATAATACCTTTTACAAGTCCCGTACCCGGAACCTCTTTTTCATGGGTAAATAGTAATACCTCGACTGGTTTAGGAACGTCTGGAAATGATGATATTGCTTCATTTACAGCAGCGACAAGTGGATTAATTGATAATATTTCCAATGTTGATGTAACTCCAGAAGTGAATGCAACAGGGTGTTTAGGTACTACAGAATCCTTTACTATTACTGTTAAAAACACATCAACAGTAGATGCAGGAGGACCTACTGGTGTCATTTGTGAAGGTGATATTGTAAGTCTAAACGGTTCTTTTGGTGGGGATGCTAGTACGGCGCAGTGGTCCTCAGCCGGAACAGGTGTGTTTACGCCTAACGTTGACGATCTTAATGCAACATACACGCCTTCCTCCAATGATATAGCGTCAGGTTCTGTAATTCTTACTCTAACGACAAACGATCCTGTTGGTCCTTGTCCTTCAAATAGTTCGGACATTACCATTACGATTAACACAGCCGTTATTGTTAATGCAGGTCCCGATGCGAGTATTTGTTCCAGTGATGTTTTTACAACACAAGGATCAATAGGAGGTTCAGCAACAGATAACGTTTGGAATTCATCTGGAACAGGTGTCTTCTCTTTACCAACGGTACCGGTCACAACGTACACACCTAGTCCTGCTGACCTAGCTGCAGGTTCGGTTGTTTTGACAATTTCAACGGATGATCCAGGAGGTCCCTGTGATCAAAGTTCTAGTTCAATGACTCTTTCATTTAGTAATGCAGCCACTTTAGAGGTTGTTACCCCTCTTGAGTATTGTGTTGGTTCTGATGTTTCTTTAACTGCCAATATCGGTGGCGCTGCTACTGGTGTTTCATGGTCTAGCTCAGGAGCTGGAATCTTCACCCCAAATAACACAGATTTGACACCGACTTATTTACCATCAACTGCGGAAAACGTTGCGGGAGTTGCTATCGTAACAGCGACTGCAGCAGACCCGGATGGTTCTGGTCCTTGTTTGCTTCTTGAAGAGGATGTAACTATTAATATTTTAGATACAGTAATTGTATCCGCAGGTGACGACGCGATTATTTGTTCCAATAGTGGGCACATCTTGGATGGATCAATTGGAGGTTCAGCATCGAATGCGACATGGACAACTTCTGGATCCGGGATATTTTCTCCCAATTCATCAACATTAAATGCGGAATATACCCCTAGTGCGGCAGACTTAATTTCGGGCACAATCTTTTTAACGCTTACAACTGATGATCCCGTTGGGCCATGTTTCGCATCTTCTGATATTATGGAATTGTCCTTTAGTACAGCTGCAACTATTGATATTCCTACAACCACTGCGGGTACATGTGATAACTCTGCCGTTCCAGTTTCTGCGACTATAGGAGGGAGTGCAACTTCTTTAACTTGGTCGGGCGGTTCAGGAACGTATACACCAAACGCATTTTCTTTAAATATTGATTATTCTCCGAGTGCCGCTGAAATTACTGCTGGGACCTTGATACTTACTGCAACAACGAATGACCCGGATGGAACAGGGCCTTGTGAGGCTGCATTTGATGATGTTACAATTAATATTGCAACCGACGTTATTGTTGATGCGGGTATAGATCAAGAGGCCTGTTCAGATGAAGGTATTAGTTTGAACGGTTCAATTGGTGGTGCGGCATCTTCTGCAGAATGGTCTGGTGGTTTGGGTTCATTCTTTCCGAATAATTCTCAACTTGATGCTGTTTACACACCGACGGCAGCAGAGATTGCTAATGGTTCTGTAACCCTAACGCTAACAACGGACGATCCAGTCGGTCCTTGTCAAGAAGCCTCAGCCCAGGTGACATATACCTTTACATTTCCAGCTTCTGTATCTGCGGGTGGTGATGAAATAGTTTGTTCCAATACTTCAATTGCTTTGGATGGTTCTATTGGTGGCACGGCAAGTACAGCAACATGGTCAGGTAATGGTTCGGGTACATTCAACAATGTAAACAGCTTAGGTGCAGTGTATTCACCCAGTGCTAATGATTTGACGTTAGGAATCGTTGTACTAACATTAACAACAGATAACCCTGCCGGTGCCTGTCCGTCCGTTTCAAGTTCAATGAATCTAACGGTAAATGAGGCTGCTTTGTTGAGCGTAGATTCTCCGTTAACAGAGTGCGTTGAAAATGAATTCACATTAACAGCAACTATAGGTGGTGGTGCGACAGGTGTTACTTGGTCGAATGGTAATGGATTGTTTACACCAAATGTAAGTTCATTAACACCAACATATTTGCCAACTATTGCCGAAAACAATTCGAGTCCAATAGCGCTTCAAGTTGCCACTAATGATCCAGATGGTTCTGGTCCTTGTCTAGCAATTATCGAGCAGGTTGTTCTTCAAATTGATGCCGCCGCAACAGTTTCTGCTGGTTCAGACGATGTGGTGTGCTCAAACGATGATATTGCATTAAATGCATCAATGGGAGGTTTAGCTTCATCCGCAACTTGGTCCTCTGATGGGACGGGAACTTTTAATAATATAAACAGTCTTGTGGCAATTTATACACCTAGTAATGCAGATATGTTGTCAGGGAGTGTTACGCTTACTTTAACTACTGACGACCCAGCGGGAGCTTGCCCTTCGGTTTCTAGTGCTATGAACTTAACGGTAAACGAAGCTGCCACCATAACTGTTAATACACCAATTGAGTCATGTATTGATGAGCAAATTGCTCTGGTTTCGACTGTTGGGGGTTCCGCAACTTCAGTGACATGGACAAATGGTTCTGGAATATTTACACCAAACCCTAATGAATTATCACCTGATTATCTTCCTTCAACTTCAGAAAACACAAATGGAGGACTCATCCTGGACGTTAACACAAATGATCCTGATGGTATAGGCCCATGTCCAGTAGCAACAGCTCAAGTTCAAATCATAATTAATGCATTACCAACCGTCTTTGCTGGGAATGATGCAGACGTTTGCTCGAATAATCAAGTGTTTTTAAATGGAACTTTTAGTGGATCTGCATCTACAGCATCATGGAGTACAACTGGGGGTGGAACCTTCGATAATATAACAAATCTAAATGCAACCTATTCACCTGATGCGACTGATCTCGCAAACGGAAGTGTTACACTTACTTTAACGACTGATGATCCTATCGGCCCATGTGTAGCCGTTAGTTCTAGTTTACTTGTTACATTTATTGATATACCTTCGGCAAATGCTGGTGTCAATCAAGATGTTTGCTCTGATCAAATCGTTAATCTTGCAGGTCTCATTGGAGGAAGTGCTTCTCAAGGAACATGGTCGAGTGCGGGTAGTGGGAGCTTCACGCCAAATGAATTAACGCTCAATGGTCAATATGTGCCTTCTGCTGCAGATATGGCTTCAGGTTCTGTATTGCTAACATTAACCACTGATGATCCTTCTGGGGTTTGTGGAACTGTATCTAGTGATGTTACAATGAACATATTCGATTTTGCAGTTGCAGATGCTGGTTCTTCTCAGTCTATCTGTTCAGCTGAAAATGCTGATTTGGGAGGTACGATTGGTGGATCTGCAACCTCAGTGACGTGGACAACCTCAGGCGATGGTGTATTTACGCCAAATGTAAATGCTTTAAATGCAACCTATGTGCCAGGAACGAACGATCAGAACTCTGGTTTTGTAACTCTAACAATGACTACTAATGACCCAGCAGGACCATGTCCCGCTGTTTCAAGCGAAGTTGAAATTTCAATAAGTGGAGTTGCAGTAGTTGATCCTGGTGCGAACTTTACAGTTTGCGCTGGAGCTGATGCACAGTTAAATGGTAGTATTACAGGTGCAGTCATTACCGGTTTTTGGTCTGGCGGTACAGGTGTGTTTTCAAACCCAGCTGACTTGAATGCAACCTATACGCCAACTCCAGCTGAACTTGCTACAGGAAGTGTTGTTCTTACTTTAACCTCGGAAGATCCTGTTGGCCCTTGTGGTCCTGAATCTGCTGAGGTCACGGTGTCTTTTACGTCATCAGCAATTGTATCCGCTGGATTGCCGCAAACAATATGTGAGGGCGATGATGTTGCCCTAAGTGGAGTTGTAGGTGGCTCTGCCGTGACAGGTTCATGGTCAGGTGGTGCAGGTGTTTTTGTGCCGAACGCAAATGATCTCAATGCGATTTACACGCCTTCAGCAGCCGAAATATTTAACGGAAGCGCCGAACTCATATTGACAACAAATAATCCAGCAGGACCATGCGAGGCGGCTTCAGAATCAATTTTGATTACAATTAATCCTTCACCTATTCTTTCGTCGGATGTTAATGTTGAGGCTTGTTCTGGCCAATCTGTTAACTATTCGATAACTAGTGATGTTTCTTCTACATTCTCATGGATTGCTCAAAACGACAATTCCGATATTTCTGGTGAATCTTTAACGACTCAAAACTCTTCTGGAATAAGTGATGTTCTAGTTAACAATGCTCTAATAAATCAAAACATAAATTACTTGGTTTCAGCAACAGCTATCGGTTCAGGTTGTGTGAATGATAACCAACTGGTAACAGTTGTTGTTAGTCCTGTAGTAACCATGACAACCCCATCAAATCAGACATTGTGTGTAGGTGAAAATACAGCAGACGTGTTTTTTAGTTCCAGTTTTGGAGGTGTCACTTATGAATGGGCTAATAATAATGAGGAAATTGGTTTAAGCGGTTCAGGTTTTGGTGATATTAATACCTTCCCTGCGGAGAACAATACAGCAATTATTCAGACAGGAAATATCACGGTAACGCCACTAACGAATGGCTGCCCTGGAGTAACGACTGTTTTTGAAATCACGGTAAACCCTTCGTCCACAGTCAATGATCCTGGAGCAATTAGCGAATGTGATGGAGCCCCAACGGACGATATAATTTTCACAGGAAGTGATCTAGCCATAAACTATAACTGGTCAAATACCAACCCGGAAATAGGTTTACCATTAACAGGTAATGGGAATATATTATCATTTACTGCAACAAATACAACCAATGATCCTATTCAATCTACTGTTACTGTAATTCCAGAATTAAATGGTTGTGATGGTGCATCCCAAACATTTACCATCAATATTGACCCTTCTCCAGACATGGACATTCCGTTGGATCAAACAATATGTGTATCGAATAACAGTACCCCCGTATTTTTTACCTCTAATGTGATAGGTACATCTTATGCATGGTCAAATGATAACACCAACGTTGGTCTTGGTGGCAGCGGAGTAAGTGATATCCCTGTATTTACGACAGTTAACATTGGTAATCAAATGGATACTGCAACAATTTCTGTTATACCTACTTTCAATGGTTGTGAGGGTCCAATTGTTGAGTTTGACTTTATCATTAATCCAATACTTGAGACCAACCTTATTTCCGATACAGTTTTATGTGCAAGTGAAGAATTTCCTGGTGTTAATTTTGAAGGAAATGTACCGAATGCTACATATGTGTGGACAAATAACAATACATCTATTGGTCTTGGTCCAAATGGAACTGGCGATATTATTAATTTTATTACTGAAAACTCAGGAACTTTAAATCAAACAGCCACGATTATAGTTACTCCTGAACTTCCAGGTTGTGTTGGTGTAGATGCTCAATTTACAATAACAGTAAAGCCTGTTCCAACTGTATCAGTGCTTCCTTTATCACAAACAGTATGTCATAACACCTCCACGACAGCTGTTGATTTTTCAGGAAATATTGTAAATGCGGATTATAATTGGTCGAATACAAACATTTCGATTGGAATCGGTGACCCTGGCTTTAACGATATACCATCGTTTACGGGAACTAATACGAGTTTAGTTCCTGAAACAGGAATGTTTACAGTTACGCCTAGTTTTAATGGCTGTGTGGGAGCATCTGAAAATTTCACGATAACGGTCAACCCTAGACCGACAGTTTTTCCAATACCGAGTCAAGTCTTGTGTGCAGATTTCCCTTCTTTACCCGTTCTATTTGATGGTGATTTTGGTGCAGCAGCAACCTACACTTGGACGAACACCAATGTCTCAATCGGTTTACCTGAAAATGGCGTTGGTAATATTGGTTCTTTTGTAGTTGAAAACACGACATCTGAAGAGCAAACGGCAACGATTACAGTTACGCCATCTGTAGATGGATGTGAAGGTTTAACTGAGGTATTTACAATACTTGTTAAACCTATCCCAACACTTGTTGGACCAATCCCAAATCAATCACTTTGTATTAATACAGAGTCTGATGAAGTTGTATTTACAGGAAACCTTCCCGATGTTACAAATTATGAATGGACCAATGATAATGTCGCCATCGGTCTTACAGACCAAGGCGTAGGAACAATTCCTGCTTTCACAGCGCAGAATTCCGGAAATACGGTTATTCAAGCAACGATTACGGTTACACCTGAACTTAATGGTTGTTTCGGTACTTCTCAGCAATTTACTATTACTACGGTCGACCCAGTTCCTGTTGTTTTTGATCCTGAGGATCAAGTTGTCTGTGCGGGTTTAGAAACGGATCCAGTTATTTTTAATGGACCTGTTCCTGGTACGGTATATAATTGGACAAATACCAATTCATCTATCGGGTTGAGTGGTCAAGATGTGGGTGATATTGCGGCGTTTATAGTTGAAAACACGAGTCTTGTGGATCAAATTGCCACGGTTACTGTAATCCCAGATTTTAATGGCTGTGAAGGAGAGTCTCAGACATTTACAATTACCGTTAAGCCAACACCTGAGGTGATTATTTCACCAGAGGACCAAACCATTTGCTCAGGGCAGTTAACAGCAGAAATTGATTTTAGTGAAGACCTTATTGGTACAACTTATGAATGGACAAATGATAATGTTTCGATTAATCTTGTGGCCAACGGCACAGGCAATGTTGACGAGTTTATCGTCGAGAATTTAGGCCTAAATACGCAAATCGCAACAATTAGTGTTACACCTACATTTAATGGATGTATTGGTGAAGCTGATACTGCCTTGATTACAGTCAACCCAATTTCAACAGTAATAATTGCGCCTGGTGTTGACGAGTATTGTCATGGAGAAAGCACTGTAGAATATGAATTCGACAGTAACAATCCGGGCACACAATATTCATGGACAAATAGTAATTCGTCTATCGGTTTAGTTGAAGTAGGGGTAGGTAACATTGCATCTTTTGTGGTGACAAATACGAGTCTTGAAAATCAGCTTGCGACAATTACTGTTCAACCAGAATTAAATGGTTGTGAGGGAACTGCTCAAATCGTTCAAATTATCGTTAAACCAATACCGACTGTTGATCAAGTTCCAGATCAGAATATTTGCGCCAATGACATGACAGATGGAATCATTTTTGATGGAAATCTACCTGACTCGACAAATTATGGATGGACACATGCGAATGTATCAATTGGATTGGTGTCAAATGGTAATGGTGATATTCCCTCATTTACAGCAACGAACATAAGTTTAGATGTACAAGAAACGGATATAACCGTTACACCAAGCTTGAATGGTTGTTTTGGAACAACTATGACAACCTCCATTACCGTGAACCCAATATCAACTGTCAATACTGTTAATGATACTGTATGTTCTGGTGAAGTCGTGCCGCAGGTAGATTTTACGGGAACAAACCCGATTGCGACTTACACCTGGGAAAATTTTAATACTTCCATTGGTCTCACCAATTCCGGAAATGATTCCATAATTAGTTTTACGGCTGAGAATTTAGGTACAACAATACAAACAGCAATGATTGTCGTGACTCCTGATGTAAATGGTTGTCCAGGAATAAACGATACCTTAGAGATTGTTGTGAATCCTCTACCTGTGATCGAGCCAATAGCGGATTACGTGTACTGTGCTGAGGACTTTTCGGATGTAGTTACTTTTAATGGTAATATGTCAGGAAATATATATTCCTGGTCAAACTCAAACGCAGCTATTGGTTTGAATGGTGCGGCAGAGGGAGACATTCCTTCTTTTCAGACAACGAATTCAGGCACAGGGGACTTGATAGGAACAGTCACTGTAATACCCACTGCAAATCAATGTGATGGTGCTGCTGAAACTTTCCTTATAACTGTACATCCTTTACCTGATGTTGAGGCGGGTATGGATACTACATTGTGTTTTGAGCAATCAATAACATTGACGGCAACAGGGGCCAATAATTACCAATGGGATAATGGAGTGGTTAATGGGGTACAATTCTTCCCTAATTCGACCGAAATGTATTATGTTGTGGGAACAGATTTGAATTTATGTCAAAACACGGATTCTGTAACAGTTACCTATACTTTGGATTTACCTCCGGTTGTAAATGCCGGTTTAGATACTGCAATTTGTATTGGACAGGATATTATTCTTGCCGCTACAGGTGATGCTATCTTGTATGTTTGGAATAATGATGTTACCGATGGGGTTGTGTTTGTCCCATCAGAAACAAATGATTATGTGGTCATTGGAACGGCAGCTAATGGTTGTATTGAAAGTGATACTGTCGAGGTTGTTGTAAACCCATTACCAATTGTCTCAGCTTTTGCATCAGACGACTTTATCTGTGCAGGCGAGAGTACATTGCTCTGGGGTGAAGGCGCTGATATATATGTCTGGGACTTGTCCGTAATCGATAGTGTAGAATTTACGCCTGTTGCTACTGAAACATACACGGTGGTTGGTTTAGATATGAATGGTTGTACGGATACAACTGAGATTGAAGTGATTGTAAATCCTTTACCGGATGTCCTATTTTCAACAGATATGACTTTTGGAGGTTGTCTGCCATTTGAACCTACCTTTACCGACCTAACATCAGGCCCTGAGAGTAATTCAGTGATGTGGTATTTTGGGAATGGTGCAACATCAACCCAGCTTGGCTCTGTGTTGAATACTTATGATTCTTATGGTTGTTACGATGTTACTTTGGTGAGCACTACAACTGAAGGTTGTACAGATTCCTTAACACAACAAAATTTTGTTTGCGTGAATGAGGTGAATGCAGAATTCCAGCCAGATGTTTACGAGCAATCTGTGGTGAATCCGATTTTTGAATTCACTAACACCTCCACAAATGCAACTTCTTTTGAATGGTTCTTTGGTGACGGTTCAGAAAGTGACTTTGTGAATACGACTCATTTTTACGACGATTATGGCAACTATGTAGTTTCTCTTGTTGCAACTGCACAAGATGGATGTACGGATACAGCTTATGCTGCGATTACAGTTATTGATGAGGTTCTGTTCTATGTACCAAATTCATTTACACCCAACGGAGATGGGAAGAATGAGGTATTTGTACCTGTATTAACAGCCGGTTATGATCGTGAGAGAGGTTACGAATTTAGAATCTATAACCGATGGGGAGAGCAAGTATTCTTCTCTGATATACCTGGTGTTGGCTGGGATGGCTCCTACATTGATGAATCAGGTTCAGTTAAAATAGTTCAAAATGGAACTTACATGTGGTACGTTAAATTTAAAGATTCCATGAATAATGAAATCTATGATTTCAGTGGTCATGTAAACGTCATTAAATAACTGATATTGAAATTAACACGTAATCAAAACCTAAGATTTAGAATAATATAAAGAGCAAATCGGCTTATCGCTTTTTAAAGAGGAAAGTCCGGGCAGCACAGAGCATCACACTTCCTAACGGGAAGGTCCTGATTTATTGGGAACAGAAAGTGCCACAGAAAATAAACTTCCTGTATTTTTACAGGTAAAGGTGAAAAGGTGGGGTAAGAGCCTACCGCTTTTTTGGTGACAAAAGAGGCAAGGTAAACCTTGTGAGCTGAAAGACCAAGTATATCGAGAATTGAGGGCTGCTCGCCTGATCTCGAAGGGTAGGTCGTTTGATCCTAACTGCAAAGTTAGGGCAAGATAAATGATAGGCGGTTGATTTGTTATTCAAGTCTCCTTACAGAACCCGGCTTATGATTTGCTCTTTTTATTTTACAATACTTACAATTCCATTAGATGCTCTGGTGTTCCCATCATTATATTCAATAATAAAATAGTAAGAGGCCGTCGGTAACACCTCATTGTTAAATGATCCATCCCAAGGCATTTGATTATATAACCCTTTTTGAGATTCAAAAATTTTATTTCCCCATCGGTTAAAAATGGATACAACATTATTAGGGTAAAGTAGATCAATGTCGTCTAATTGCCACCTGTCATTCTTTTCGTCTCCATCAGGTGTTATCGCTGTTGGAATAACTAAACCACAATTTTTGAATTCGACAACAATAATTTGTGAGGGACTCTGACATCCCTCATCTGTTGCTAAAACAAAATAGTTTGTAACTCCGAAAATATTTAGCGGTATAAATTCATTTTCATTACTTATGATTTGGGTTAGATTTTCATCTGAAAACCATGTTATTTCATCGAAAACATTTTGAAAAATTATCGCTTCTGGCGTGTCGCTTGAGCAATAAACATAATCTAAAGGTGATAGTGTTATTTCGGGTAGAGGATGAATCAGTAAATTTATTGTAATCATAGAATCACATCCATTACTGCCTTCGATAACGATTGTCTCTGATCCCGAATCATTTAATTCAATCCCGTTCCAAATATAAGGCAGTTCGTCTTCGCAAATACTTGTATCTATATAGGTTATAGAGCCATTAATGATAGTAAGGTCTAAAGTGGCAATAGAATCACAACCGCTAATCACACTTTGTAAAGTGACGTTTAGAACTCCTTCACTACTAATTGTAATACCATTCCATTCAAAAGGAACTTCGGTTTCACAGATCGTAACAATAGTGTTGCTAGAAAGCTCTGGTAGTACATTAAGAATTATTGACGCTGTTGAATCACAACCACTTTCAACTGAACTAAATACCATAGATTGTGTCCCTGACGCGTTTAATAGTATACCGTTCCATGTATATGGTAGTAATGAAGAACAAATAGAAACATTTTCTGTACTTGATAAGGTTTGGTTTACAACCAAGTTCATTGTAATTAATGAATCACATTCATTTGTATTTATTAGCGTTGTATTCTGCGTACCCGCCGCATTGAATAAAACTCCATTCCAAGTGTAAGGCAACTCAGATTCACAGACGGTTTGGTTTAGAACACTAACAGTTGAGGGCAATATAGTTATCGTCATACTCGCATTATTCGCACATTCAAATACATCAGGTGTAAAAGTATAGTTTGTGGAGGTTGTGTTATTAATCGCTGGACTCCAAACGCCATTGACACCATTCTCAGATGTCGTGTTCAGGATAAAAGTAGCACCTTCACATTGATTAGAGACTTGCGAAAACAAAGGGTCAACAGGTGGTGAGACATTTACAAATATATTCTCTTGGATGGTGCCGCAATTCGCACTTTGCGTTGTCACAACGACAAAAGCAATCGCATCACTTACGTTAGGCGTAAATGTTGTGATTAGCGAATTAATGTCAGAAAAAGAGCCATCTGGGGAGACCCATGAAATGCCACTAGCACTTCCTCCAATAGTCGCAGATAATTCTACTGAGGAACCATTGCAAGTAGTTAAATTGTTGAGGGTAGTTATCGTTGGAGGCTCATCACTTTCAATAACGAAACTTTGCGAATCTTCACAGCCGTTTTCGTCTATAACGGTCGCCGTATAGTTCCCTTCGCAAAGATTATTCAAGTTTACCGGGGATATAGTGGGGTTGGGCGAAATTGCTTGTACGGGATCTATACTAAAATTATAAGGACCCTGACCTTGAGCGGCATCGAGAGTAATAGACCCTGTGCAATCTCCACATGAATTTGTTTCATTTGTCAAAATTAAAGTAATTGGTATTGCAGGTTGACAACCATTGACGGAATAAAAGGCTATGTAATCTGCATTTAAATTGGAATTAGCCGCCCCTGGTGTTTGATCATTACCTAAGCAGGCCCCTGCATCACCCGCGCATCCTTGAAGCCAATCCGCTTGATTGTAGGGATTTGTACCAGAAAAGTAAAATACGTCATCAGTTCCAGACCCCGGAAAGTAAATGGTGCTATTTAAATTTATGTCTCCGTATGATAATGAAAAAACTTCGCAGCCGCTCAAGTCAACAAGTCGAATACAGTCTCCACCATTGCGCATACCCATACGACTCCAAATTCCACCTGGAGCCCAATCAATATTTGGATAGTCACAAACAATTGCACCTGGGGTGTTGGGGTTTGATTCGAAAAAGGTATTGTTTTCAATAGGCATAACAAGGTTGCAGTTGCCATCATTGATGTCGAGGTCATTCACCGGTAGGTCGATATTAGGATCAGTTCCATTGTAAATTGTTATACTCGTACCTAAAGGGATACAGCTCCAGAAAATATCATTTGAAAATCTATTACAGCCACTAGCAACGCCTCCTGCGCCATGAAAGCCATTGTTGTCATCAATAATCCAACCCCGAATGTCAATACAAGAAGAGCAATTGGAATTGTTGGTTGAAGTATCTATAACAAGAAGTTCAACGTACTCTTGCGTACCCGATGGGCCGTTAGAAAATTCATTGATTGAAAGTGTTTGACTCAAAGTTGAAAGAGACAACATTGTAAAAGTCAATAGAAATAGTTTTTTAGCGCTATGCAATTTTAAAGAGGTTTTATGTTTTTCAACTTACAACACGTGAGTGGAGTAAATTTAATCAAACTATTTTTCTGAATTCAAAGTTCAACAGACTTAATGTACAATCAAATATTATTTGATTCAATTTTTCTTTTTATTTTCGAGGCGAACATGAAGAAAAAACTCACCTTAATTTTGCTCTTGCTGTCAACTCAGCTCTTAAGTCAATACCGACCACAAAACGGAGTTTCCAAGTCTCAGCCGCAATCGATTTTAATCATAAATGCCAAAATATATAAAGGAGGCAAGGCTATTTTAGAGTCCGGGTCTATATTAATTGAAAACGACAAGGTTGTCTCTGTAGGTAGAACGATTAAAGCATCAGAACACACATTGGTTTTCGATATGGAGGGACGAACAATACTCCCGTCATTTATAGAATTGAACTCAAGTGTTGGCATTGCACCCCAGATTTTAAAAAAAGGAAAAAAGTATACACCTCAAACGAATTCGTTAAAGCAAAATTCTTTTTATTGGAATCAGGCGGTTCATCCAGAATTAAATGCCAGTGATGTATATAATCCTGATATAAAAGTTTTAAGAAAACTAAATAATTTGGGGATAGGTTATTGTTTGACAAGAAGTGATGATGGTTTAATTCAGGGGACAGCTGCGCTTGTTGCTACTCACGGAAATGATTTGTCAAAAGACATCCTGGAGGCAAAGGCAGCAGCTTTTTATTCTTTTTCAAAAGGAAGCTCCATGCAGAGTTACCCTTCCTCGCAGATGGGTTCTATAGCATTACTTAGACAATCTTTTTATGATTTGAATTATTATTCGAATTCTAGTCCTGATTTCACGGATTTATCAATGGAGGCATGGGAACAGCAAAGTTCGTTGCCTCGATTCTTTATTTCCAAAGATAAATTAGAAATCCTAAGGGCTGTGAAAATAGCAAAGGAGTTCGATTCGGAATTTATTTACGTTGGTTCGGGAAATGAATATGAAGCATTGGAAGCACTTAGTGAGAGTAATGTGAAAGTGGTTCTACCAATAAATTTTCCAAAGGCCTATGATGTTTCGGATCCATATATTTCCAGACTAATACCTCTGAGTGATTTGAAGCATTGGGAACTTGCACCTTTTAACTTCAAAAAGCTGCTTGATAGGGGCATTCGTGTTTCCATAACTACAGCAGGTTTAAAAGACGCCAAGCATTTATGGTCGAGTATAAGAACCTTACTTTCAACTGGTGTTTCAAAGTTTGATGTTTTACAAGCCCTAACTTCAGAGCCTGCCAATATATTAGGAAAGAAAGATCAAATAGGAATGCTGAAAAGTGGTATGTTGGCTAGTTTTACTGTTTATGATTTAGATCCATTCGAAAATGAAAAAGCAAAGATTAATGAAATATGGATTCACGGGGCTCAACAGCATTTAAATACATTCAATGGTATTGAGCTTGCTGGGGCTTATGACATAAATATTGACGGTTTCCGGAGGAAAGTGACACTTTCAGGCAATACCAATAAACCTTTATGTAAGGCTTATGAATTAGATAAAGAATTTAAACCTATAGATTCCACGAAATGCAAATGTGATTTTCAAATAAATGGAAATGATATTAATGTCAAATTAATAGATAAGAGAAATTCATCGGCATATATTCTTAAAGGAAAGATTTCGGGAAATGGATCAATTATCGAGGGTGATGCAACACTCCCTGATGGTTCATGGAAAAAGTGGTCAGCTCTAAAGGTTGCTGAAAAAGACGTAGATAAGCCTAAAATCTCTTCTGATACGGTATATGTTGGTAAGTGTTGGTTTCCGAATATGGCATTTGGCTCAGATTCGTTGAGTAAAGCCTCGAAATTCTTGTTTCGTAATGCTACAGTTTGGACAAACGAGGCTGATGGAATACTTGAGGAAACGGATGTTTTAGTTGAAAATGATAAGATTATAAAAATTGGCAAGATTGAAAAAAATAAAATCGCTGATGTTCAAATTATAGATGCTACGGGTAAACATTTGACTTCAGGAATTATTGATGAGCATTCACATATTGCTATTTCGAAAGGTGTAAATGAAGGTGGTCAAGCGATTTCTGCTGAGGTAAGTATTGGGGATGTTGTCAATTCTGAAGATATAAATATTTACAGACAACTTTCAGGTGGTGTTACATGCGCGCAATTACTTCATGGATCTGCAAACCCTATTGGCGGTCAATCGGCTTTGGTTAAATTAAAGTGGGGTGCCTCTCCTGAAGAAATGCTAATCAACGGAGCTCCAGGGTTTATAAAATTTGCACTTGGTGAAAATGTAAAACAATCCAATTGGGGAGCATTCAATACAGTTCGTTTTCCGCAGACAAGAATGGGTGTTGAACAAGTTTTTTATGATGGTTTTCACCGCGCAAGGATTTACAAAGACGAATGGTCGGCTTTTGAAAAGAAAACAAATACTAAAAAAGTAAAAGCGCCCCGATTTGATTTGGAACTTGAAACACTTGCTGAAATCTTAGATTCGAAACGTTTCATAACCTGTCACTCATACGTTCAATCTGAAATTAACATGTTAATGCATGTTGCAGATTCAATGGGTTTTAAAGTGAATACATTCACACATATATTAGAAGGATATAAGGTCGCAGATAAAATGAAGGTTCATGGAGTAGGAGGGTCTACTTTTTCAGATTGGTGGGCATATAAATATGAGGTTAATGATGCGATACCTTACAATGCTGCATTAATGTCATCCCAAGGTGTTACTGTTGCTATTAATTCTGATGATGCTGAAATGGGAAGGCGCCTTAATCAAGAGGCAGCTAAGTCTGTGAAATATGGAGACTTATCCCAAGAAGAAGCATGGAAGCTAGTGACTTTAAATCCTGCAAAGTTGTTGCATCTTGATGATAAGATGGGTAGTATTAAAGTAGGAAAAGATGCGGATTTAGTTTTATGGACAGATAATCCGCTTTCGATTTTAGCGAAGGTCCAAAAAACCATGATAGAGGGACAACTCTATTACGATGCAGATCAAAATGACGTTCTAGCGGATAGAAACAGAATGGAACGGGCTAGGATTATTCAAAAAATGGCACTTGATAACACTTCAGGAAATCCCATGCGCCAATACCAGCATTCTAAAGAACGATTTTTTCATTGTGACTCTCATGGTGAGGAGGGTGAAACTAAAACAAACCTTCATTAATCATGAAATATTTTATTTTACTTACGCTATTATTCTTTTCAAATGTGGGCTTTTCCCAGAAGGTCTTATATAAGGATGTCATTCTCCATGTAGGGAATGGTATGCGAATAGATAATGCTTTAGTTGGTTGTGATGATGATCGATTCATTATGGTGAAAAATGCTTTGACGTCTAGCTATAAATCTAAAAACTGGGATACGATTATATCTCTTGAAGGTAAGCATATGTATCCAGCATTTGTAGCTTCTAATACAACTTTAGGTCTTACTGAAATAGATGCTGTTAGGGCAACTAGGGACTTTGATGATGTTGGAGAATTCAACCCGCACGTCAGGACACAGATTGCATTTAACACTGAGTCTAGAGTTTCTGAAACCGTTAGAACAAATGGCGTATTATTGACTCAGGCAACACCTAGAGGGGGAAGGGTTTCCGGAACATCCTCTGTAATGCGTTTGTTTGCCTGGAATTGGGAGGATGCAACCGTCTTGAAAGATGACGGCATTCACTTAAACTGGCCCAATAGTATTCAAGGAGGCGGTTGGTGGGCTGAGCCGAAACCCAAGGAGCGGAATAAGAATTATTCTAAGGAAATAGTAAAGCTCGAACAGTTTTTTCAACTCGCATTTGCTTACGACGTGAACACCTCAAAATTCGATCAGCGTTTACAGGCGATGAAAGGTTGTTTTACAGGTTTAAAGCGGCTTTACATACATGCAAATGAACTCCAACAAATTCACGATATTATTGACTTTGTGAATGTATTTAAATTCCCTTTTCCGGTAATCGTAGGCGGTTATGACGCACATTTAGTAGGTAAAAAACTAAAGGATTCAAAGATCCCTGTTATGTTAGATCGGATTCATGGCCTTCCGCAAATTGAAGATGAGGCAACAGATTTGCCGTACAGAATTCCAGCCTTATTGAACCAGCAAGGTATACAGTTTTGTCTTCAGGGTTCAGGGGATATGGAAGCAATGAATTCTAGAAACCTACCTTTTCTCGCTGGAACAGCAATGGCTTACGGTCTTGATGAAGAGGCTGCGGTCGCCTCTATATCTTTGGCACCATGCGAAATCATAGGTATTGCGAAGGATTATGGTTCGGTAGAAAAAGGTAAAAAAGCTAGTTTTTTCGTTTCGGAGGGCAATGCACTTGACATGATGACAAATAAGGTAACGTTGATTTGTTTGGATGGTGTTTTACAATCAACTTCCAATTTTCAACTAGAACTCTACGAAAGATACAAAGCCAAATACGAAAAACAATAGCCCATTAGCCGTGCATGGTTTGTTCCTTTCCGTATTTAGTCATCAAACTAGCCTCAAATTCTAAAAAGGTCAACCACCGATTATCGACATCAATTTTTGAGCTATACTTTTTTGCGAACTTTAAAAAAGTCATGAAATGACGTGCCTCACTTTCCATAAGCATTCGGTAGAATACTTTCAGGTCTGGATCTGAGAGCTGTTCTGATAATATTTTAAAACGCTCACAGCTTCTTGCTTCAATCATGGCTGCAAATAGCATTTGGTTTACAAAATAACTTTCTCTTGAACTGTTGTCGTGATTCTTTTTGAGATAGTCATTTAAATCTTTAACGTAGGGGTCTTTTCTCTCAAATCCGAGATTAAAACCACGCTCAAGAATTTTTTTATGTACCATTTCAAAATGTTCCAACTCTTCTTTACAGATTTCCACCATTGCGGCAACAAGATCGGGGTAATGTGGGTATTGAACGATCATTGATATAGCATTGCTGGCCGCCTTTTGTTCGCAAAAAGCGTGGTCAATAAGTATTTCTTTGATATTGTCCTCAACGATATTAACCCACCGGGGATCTGTAGCCATCTTCAGTCCTAACATTTCTAATTGTTTGATACAAATATATGTATGTCTAAAAGTTTAAAAAACCTTTTGGTCTTTATTCATTGCGCTTCTTTCATTTTGGTTCTTTTCGTATATTTGAAATTCAATAAAATCAATGTCTAAAATCAAGGCTAAATCGCCGCAAAATATAGTTAGTAAAGAATTACTTGAGGAAGCTTTTTATTTCATGTGTAAGGCAAAAACCTTAACTGAAAAATATGAAGCCAATAAAGAAGTAACATCAAAGTATGTGCATGCCACATCTCGCGGGCACGAGGCAATCCAAGTAGCTTTGGGTATGCAATTGAAACCTGAGGATTGGGTTTCGCCGTATTATCGTGATGATTCTATTCTTCTGTCAATGGGTATTTCGCCCTACGAATTAATGCTTCAAGTCTTCGCGAAAAAAGATGATCCATTTTCAGGAGGTCGAACGTATTACTCTCATCCTTCGCTAGATAGAGAGGGTTTGCCTAGGATCATTCATCAATCTTCAGCAACGGGAATGCAAGCTATTCCTACGGCAGGTATTGCTATGGGGATTCAGTATAAGGAGAAGCAAGGGCTTGTGGATAAAAATGAAACGCCACCTGTCGTGGTTTGTTCCCTCGGTGACGCCTCCTGCACTGAAGGAGAGGTGTCAGAAGCACTGCAAATGGCTGCTTTGAAGCAATTTCCAATTGTGTTTTTAGTTCAGGATAATGGTTGGGATATTTCAGCAAAAGCCGAAGAAACTAGAGCTCAAGATATGAGTAAGTATGCTCAAGGATTTAATGGGATAGAGCTTAGAACTATTGACGGAAGTGATTTTGTTTCCTCATATGAAACCATAAATGCTGTCTTTGAAACCGTAAGAAGAGAAAGGAGACCTTTTATTATTCACGCACACGTCCCTTTGTTAGGTCATCATACTTCTGGTGTTCGAATGGAATGGTATCGTGATGATCTTAAAGATGAGCAGAAAAAAGACCCTTACCCCAAGCTTTTGAACCTGCTCAAAATGAATGGCTGGTCCGATGCGGATATCCTGCAAAAAGAATCAGAAGTGAAAGATCAGATAGACGCTGAATACGGAAGGGCTATAAATGCTGAAGATCCAAATAGAAATAGCGTAACGGATTACATTTTTGCACCAACCCCCATAACTGAAGAAAAAGGAGAGAGAGCTCCAGAAGGAAAGAAGAAAACAGTGATGGTTGATGCTGCTTTATTTGCTGTTCGTGAAATTCTTCAAAAGCACCCTGAAGCATTATTGTATGGTCAAGATGTTGGTGGTAGGTTAGGTGGTGTATTTAGAGAAGCGGCAACACTTGCGCAAACCTTTGGTGATGATAGAGTATTTAATACGCCAATTCAAGAGGCATTCATTATAGGGTCCACAGTTGGAATGTCGGCCGTTGGTTTGAAGCCCGTAGTCGAAGTGCAATTTGCAGATTACATATGGCCAGGTTTAAATCAGTTATTTACAGAAGTATCAAGATCTTATTATTTATCCAATGGTAAATGGCCTGTGAGTTGTGTAATAAGAGTGCCTATCGGAGCTTACGGTAGCGGTGGTCCTTATCACTCTTCAAGTGTTGAGTCCGTTCTTACAAATATACGTGGTGTAAAGGTAGTCTATCCTTCAAATGGAGCGGACCTTAAAGGCCTTTTGAAGGCTGCATATTATGACCCAAATCCGGTTGTTTTATTAGAGCACAAAGGGTTATATTGGTCAAAAATAAAAGGTACGGAGGAATCAATGTCTATTGAGCCGAGTGCTGATTATGTTATTCCCATTGGTAAAGCGCGGCTTGTTCGGTCGATTTCTGATCAAAGAATAAGTAATGGAGGAACTGTTGGTGTTATTACCTACGGTAGAGGTATATATTGGACGCTTGAGGCGATAAAAGGGTTTGAAAACAGTGTAGAGGTTTTAGATTTACGTTCTTTAAATCCTTTAGATCATGAAGCAATGAATATACTTTGCCAAAAACATGGTAAGATTCTTTTAGTTACCGAAGAGTCTATTGAGTGTAATTTCACTTTGGGACTTGCAGGAAGGCTTCAACGTGATAATTTTAATTATTTAGATGCGTCAATAGAGATTGTAGGGGCCATTGATACACCGGCGATACCTTTGAATTCAGAGCTTGAATTAGAGCTATTACCAAATGCTGAAAAAGTAAAAGAAAAGCTTGAAAAGCTACTCAAATTTTAAAAAAAATGACTTTAAAAGAAACAATAGAAAATGTTGAGGTTTTCCACAATGCCTTTGGTATTGAAAATAGAAGTAAACCGACAGCGGAATTGTCAGATGATGAGCAAAAGTTGAGGTACCGACTGATGGCAGAAGAAAACGACGAGTATCTAGAAGCAGTCAAAAACGCCGACTTGGTTGAAATTGCAGATGCTCTAGGAGATCAGTTGTATATTTTATGTGGAACTATTTTGAAACACGGTTTGCAGCATAAAATCGCAGAAGTTTTTCAAGAAATTCAGCGTTCTAATATGAGTAAGTTGGACCCAGAAGGGAATCCCATTTACAGGGAAGATGGAAAGGTTCTGAAATCATCATTGTATTTTAAGCCAGATATAAAATCAATACTCGATCAGGACTAAGTTATCCACGTCCGCTTGGTTATTTCTTTTCCTCCAGAAAGACAATTGTATTCAATTCTGCAATAGATTTGATATATGAATGATTTGTCAATATATTTCACCCCGTTAAACGAGGATAAAGTTAATTATCATGAGGAGCAGATTGGACAAATTATCATTTCTAACTATGGGAGCTTTCCAGAAATAGAATCCGATTCAATAGCGGTGTTTTCCGTTCCGGAATATAGGGGTGATTCAAGTCACATATCTTGTGAGTCAAATTCTGAGTTTCGTTCTTCGTTTATGGCATTGTCTCAATCCAAAAATTGGAAGAAGAAAATATATGATTTAGGAACTATCGTTCCAGGTGAGCAATTAAAAGACACCTATTTTGCTATTTCGAGTGTGGTTTATGAACTCATAAAAAACGGGGTGGTTCCCGTTATGATCGGAGGCTCTCAAGATCTCGTTTTGGCAGCATATGAAGCATATGCAAAACTGGAACAGCTCGTGAATATATGTTCTATTGATCACTCCCTTGATATTGGAGCACCTGACGTTGAGGTTGGTCACAGTGCGTATTTGACATCGTTACTTCTAAAAAGACCGTGCTACCTTTTTAATCATGCCAATATTGGTCTTCAGATCCCTTATGCGCAACCAAAAGAACTCAAATTAGTTGAAAACTTGTTTTTCGATGTTTGTAGATTGGGTGAATTTAATGACGACTTCAAGAGGGCAGAGCCCCATTTAAGAAATGCTGACATAATAAATCTTGATTTTAATTCAATTAAAGCTTCTGAGTTGTGCTCACAAAATGCAAACCCGAATGGTTTTCAGTCACAACAAATATGTCAAATTAGCCGTTATGCGGGTATTTCAGATAAGGTTAACTTTTTTGGTGTTTTCAACTACGTAGATTTCAATAAAATCTCAGACAAATTATTAGCAGAAATACTATGGTACTTTATTGATGGTTATCAGTCAAGATGGGGAGATTTTCCAGTTTCTAGTAAAGCTGGTTATTATAAGTTCAATGTTGAGCTAGAAAATGGCAACCATGCCATTATTTTCTATAAGAGCCACAAGTCAGATCGTTGGTGGATGGAGGTGCCATATCCACCCCAAAAAGGCTCGAAATATGAAAGGCATCATTTGGTTCCTTGTAGTAAAGAAGACTATGATCGAGCTATGAAAAATGAAATGCCTGATTTATGGTGGAAGACCTATCAAAAGCTCACCTAGAGAGAAAGTCAACAAATTCTATGATTTGTTTTTATTATCGAGAAAATTATCTATTTTAGCAACTTGAATATTCACATGAATTTTGAATTCTGGAATGTTTGTGTTAAAAAAACTATATGCAACTCAAAAAATGCTTAGCAGGCTTGCTTCTCCTCATAGTCTCCTTTTCGACTATGTCTCAGCAAGATAAATTGATTACCCACTTTATCTACGATAAGATGAGTATTAACCCTGGTAAAACTGGTTTAGGTTTAGACAATACGATTTGCGCTACCTCTATTTATAGAAATCAGTGGGACAAAGTAAATGGTGCGCCAAATTCTGCAGTTTTAAACATTGAGGCTAATCTGAGTAGGATTCTACCAGGAGGTATTGGTCTATCCTTCTACCATGATGCAATTGGATTCGCAAAACAAAATAATCTCGCCCTTAATTATTCCTACCCCATTGAAATCGGAGGTGTCGGTACCTTGGGTGTTGGCGTTGGTGTTGGTCTAATAAACTACGGTCTCCAGCCAGACTGGGTTCCTCCAACATCTTTACAAGATCCAGACCTTCCAGAAGAATTTGCCGCAACCAACCTTGACGTTAATTTTGGAGCTTATTTTAATGGTAAAGATTTCTACGCTGGTTTGTCATCAACGCATTTAACAGAATCTCTTCTTAAACAGCAAAGCGCTAACGGTTTCGAGCAATCTTATCAAACCGCACGTCATTATTATTTAATGGGTGGTAAGAAGTTCGCCAATATGTTTGGAGGAACGATTGACGCACAAGTTCTCATGAGAACGGATTTAGTTAAATTCTCTGCCGACTTTAACGCAAGGTACATTTACGATTTTGGTAATTCCAAAATTGGATATGGAGGTCTTACAGTAAGAACATCGGATGCTGTAGCTATGATGTTCGGTTACACGCCAATGGAAAATCTAACAGTAGGATATTCTTATGATATTACGGTAAATAAATTAGCAAGTGTTTCAAGAGGATCACACGAGATTTTCTTTAAATACTGCTATAAATTACCAGAACCACCGAAACAAAGTGCACGTCACCCTCGTTGGCTCTAAAATTTTATGTAACTATTTTATCAGTTCTAACGTTATATCCAAACTGAAACCTGTAGCAAGTTGATTTGGGTGCGTTGAACCAAAAAATATATAATGAAGAAGTTATTTTGTTTGTTTGCTTTACTGTCAATCTTTTACTCATGTAATGAAGTGGAAGGAAATTTAGTTGGGGTTAAAGGAAGAGACGTCTTTTATCCAGATGTATTAGGTCCAGGTAAATTGCCTATTGGAATGGTTTACGTTCCATCAGGAGCTTACCAGTCTGGTGAGGATGGTGAAGATATTATGGGCTTGCACACCGCAAGAAAGAAAACAGTTTCTGTTCAATCCTTTTACATGGATGCTACAGAAATTTCAAATAACGAATACCGTCAATTTGTTCATTGGGTAAGGGATTCAATCGCTAGAGAAAAGCTCTACCGTAGAAGTTATGGTGCAGATGCT